>Ga0207834_1000114_pt1 | contig 27603 bp, 16 predicted proteins | sample LuqExpMetagenom5_FD_187763 | JGI IMG/M metagenome (GOLD analysis project Ga0207834, IMG submission 187763) | Tropical forest soil microbial communities from Luquillo Experimental Forest, Puerto Rico - Sample 5 (SPAdes) | ecosystem: Environmental > Terrestrial > Soil > Tropical forest ...
TGTACGAAACCTATGCCCTCGGCAAGCTGTCGGAAAATCACTTTGACCGCATGATTGGGGAGTATGATGTAGAGCAGAAGGCACTGGAGCAGGAAATCGCCGATTTGCAGAAGCAGATTGACAGCTATACCGCCGACAGCGTGAGGGCGGATAAATTCATCGACCTTGTTCGCCGGTATACCGGGTTTGAGGAACTCACGCCCTCTATGCTGGGTGAATTTATCGAAAAGGTCGTTGTCCATGAGGGCGATAAATCCAGCGGCAAGCGCATCCAAGAGCTTGAGATTCACATTGCTTGCCCAGACTTATCGGAACGTTCCGATAATATCAGTTATCGGGCATGTACGACAACAACCTGCGGGTTTACATTCCCACAGATTAACGAAAGAGGTTACTCAAAGTAACTATCCCTGATTGTACAGGTATGATATAATTATCTTGCGGAACTTCTATCAATATTTCACAATACAGTTTTATATAGAAATTTGATTTCCGGGAGGTGTTTGAGTGCTCAGATTTCTTCGTTTTATCAGTGATAAATTTTTAGCCAAACGGCTGGATTTCCGTGTGAGGCTATTCAACGTACTGGCAATGGCGGGCATGACGATTGGTATCATGATGTCGGTTTCGGGTGTTTTTACAAACGCAGGATTTGGAAATATACTGGTTAATCTGATTGCTGCAACGCTTGCGTTCTGCCTGCTGTACTACTCCTACAAGAGCGGCAAATATCAGCAGTGCTATATGTTCACCACGATTATCATCTTTCTGATCTTTTTCCCTGTTTTGTTTTTTACCAGCGGAGGCTATCATGGCGGAATGCCTTCGTTCTTTGTGTTTGCCGTTTTGTTTACGGTCTTTATGCTGGAAGGCAAAAAAATGATTGTGATGGCTGTCATAGAAATGCTGGTCTACATAGGAATCTGCTTGGCTGCGTATGTATATCCCCAAAGTGTCCGCTTTTTTCAAACGGAACAGGAATTCTTAACGGACGTCATCATCGGATTTTCCAGTGTCAGCGTTGCTCTGGGCATTACCATGTCGCTTCATTTCAGAATGTACAACAAGCAGCAGCGGGAGCTTGAAGCTGCCAGAAGGGAAGCACTCCGGCTTAGCGAAGCCAAGAGTAACTTTCTCGCCAATATGAGCCACGAAATCCGCACCCCCATCAATGTCATGCTGGGCATGAACGAAGTGATTATCCGGGAAAGGGGTTCGGAGCGGATCAGGGACTACAGCCTGAAAATCCAGAACGCAGGCAAAACCCTCCTTTCCCTCATCGACAACATTCTGGACATGTCAAAAATTGAATCGGGGAAGCTGGAGATTGTAACAGAAAACTACCAGACGGCGGACTTAATTGACGATCTTTCCATGATCGGAATGGAACGGGTGAGCCGGTACGGCCTCGGGTTTGAGGTTCAGGCCGATGGAAACCTGCCCTGTGGGCTGACCGGCGATTTTATCCATATCAAGCAGGTGGCCGTCAACTTTTTAAGCAATGCGGCAAAGTATACCAAGCAGGGCGGCGTTACCCTTTCCTTTTCCCAAAAGCCGGGGAAGGAACCCGATGAAATCATGCTCTGCATATCGGTCGCCGATACGGGGATCGGTATCAAAGAGGAAAACATCGCCAAGCTGTTTAATGCGTTCATCCGAGGGGATCTCCCCACCCACCAGCAGCATATTGAAGGCACCGGCTTGGGGCTTGCCATAGCGAAGAATTTCACCGATCTGATGCAGGGGCACATTGATGTAAAAAGCCGCCTGGGCGATGGCAGCATTTTTTCCCTGGAGCTTCCGCAAAAGGTTCACAATCAAACGCCGCTCTGCAAGCGGACGATAACGGAAAAAGATGAAATGTCCGGGGAGTGCAGCTTTATCGCTCCCGGCGGCAATGTCCTTGTGGTGGACGACAGTGCGGAAAACCTGCTGGTCGTAAAATCCCTGCTTTCCCGGACATTGCTGCGGGTGGATACGGTCATGAGCGGAAGGTCCTGCATTGAGGCGGTCACGAAAAAAGATTACCATGTCATTCTGATGGATTATATGATGCCTGATATGGACGGCATCGGAACCCTGCGGGCGTTAAAGGAAATCCCCGGCTTTGATACGCCGGTAGTGGCTCTGACCGCCAATGTTGTGGCAGGGGTAAAGCAGACCCTGCTGAAGGCCGGCTTTGCCGAATACTTATCCAAGCCCATCATGTGGAAGGACTTGGAGACAACGCTGATGGGGCTTCTCCCTGCAGACCTGATCACCGTCAATGACCGGAACGCACAAAATCTTGTTTCTCCCGAGATCAAAGACAGGCTTGCCCGGGACGCTGCCGTTTATGGCATCACCCTGGCGGAAGGATTGGGCTATTTGAGCGGCGATTTGCTCCAGTACAAAAATCTGGCGGCGTTTTTTGTGGAGAATTACAACAAGAGCCAGCGGGAGGCGATGGAAGCCGAGGCAGGGAAGGACTGGCAACGCCTGAAATTCACGGTTCACTCCCTCAAAAGCAAAGCAAGAGCCGTGGGAGCCGTCGATCTTTCCGATACCGCCGCCAAGGTGGAAAAGCAGTGTATGGAGGAAAACGGCATCTACATAGAGGTTACCATGCCCATCCTGTACTATGAATGGGAACGTGCGCAGCAAGGCTTAAAACGACTTGCCACAGGGCTTGACGGACTAACCTCCGGGCAGAGCGAAACAGAAAGCACCGACATCAGTATGGACGAGCTGCTGATCCTGCTCAAGTACAATCGGCAGCCGGACGCGCTTGCGTTCCTTGAGCGCATGATTGCTTTGAGCCGCAGTGAGGAAACCATAGAACGCCTGCGGGGAATCCGGCAAAAGGTTGACGAGATCGAATTTCGGGAAGCGGAACGCCTCCTGATCAGTATGGGGGGCGATGCAGTTGGAAGATAAAAATACGGTTTTGATCGTGGACGACGATCCGGCGCTGCTCAAAATGGCAGGAGAAATCCTGCGGAGCAATTATGCGGTAAGCTGTGTGAAATCAGGGTATGATGCGGTTGCCCTGCTGCAGACGGACTATATGCCAGACATCATTCTGCTGGACATTGACATGCCGGGGCTGAACGGCTTTGATACGCTGCCTGCACTGCGAGAAATAGAGGATGCCCAGGATATCCCCATTGTGTTTCTCACGGGAGTGACCAGAACGGATGCCGAGCTGAAGGGGCTGTCCTCCGGCGCAGTGGACTACATTACCAAGCCGTTTATCAAGGAAATTCTGCTGGCAAGGCTGAAGGTGCATCTGGAAAACGGCAAGCGGCTTCGGCAGCTTAGTATGATGGAGAAGAACAGGCAGGAAATCCGGATTGACGAGGACAAATTTGAACAGACCTCCGCCGATTTAAGCGACACCGAGAAGAAGATTTTGCGGCTGATCGCGCTGGGGTACACCAATCAGGAAATCGGCGAGGCGCTTCATTATTCCTATAATTATGTGAAAAAAGTTGTCGGTACCATCTATGAGAAAAAATGCGTCAGAAAAAGAAGTGAATTGAAAAGGCTGTTTATGTAACAGCATTTCAGACAAGAACCGGGGGCAAGTTAAGCCTCCGGCTTTTTTTTGCTCATTTTGCAAAAGAGGTAACTTTTAGGGTGTACCTGTTGGCTTGAAAAAATGTTATTTTGAACACATCCGAAACGGAAAGGGGTGGTTTTTATGCTTTGGCCGATCCGGGTGCCTGGCCCCGGTGTTTATTATGCGAATGCCCGGCTGACGCAGGTGGCAGCCGACGAAGTGAGCGGCGAGCTTCGGATACGGGCGGTTTTCGATGAACGGGAGGAACGGGAGCTTGTCTACGAGGGCATGTATTACAGCCAGCTTGATGAAAGTAGCGTAGGGTTTGTGGTTACTCTTGCCGCCGAAATCACGCCGGCGCAGCTCTCAGAGCCGGAGTACAGACAGGCAGCGGCCCGGCTCTATGACGAGTGTGGGGCTGACGATGTCTTTCTAAGGGATATGCACAAACGGGGAAACCGCCTATTTATCCACCACACGGACAAGGGCAGGTATCTTGTCCTGGCAAAGCGTCTGGTATGGGAAAAACAAGAAACAAGCCCGAAAGCTGCCCAAGACACAAACGGAATATCTTCTGGATGAACTTCATGATGACTGCGGTAGGTTTTTTATCTTTTAAAAATAAAGGAGATTTTTTGAGCCGCATTGCCTGAGAACAGCAAGAAAATTTTTACACAGCCGCTTTAATGCGGCAAAATATAATTTTTAAGGAGGTATTACATAACATGAGAAAAAAATCAGGAAACAAACTCTTGTCCCTGCTGCTGGCGCTCACGCTGGTGCTGGGAATGCTGCCGATGACAGTACAGGCGGCAACCGGCACAGCTCCCGTCAGATTAGACTCCTTAACACCCGGGGACACAGTGAGCTTCGGAGGGGTAACTTGGATTGTAGTAGAGCCCGGCAATGGTCTTTTGCTTATGAAAGACTACTACAGCACATATCTAGGCAGCATAGAAATAAGCAGTTTTGCTTTTGATTCCAGCGGCAGCACAAGCTATGATCCTTCAAGCACTACGAACATCGCCTACCGGCTTAACAATGAATTCTACAACAGCCTGGGCTCAGATTCCGCATTAATTGCGTCTACGAACTGGCACATTGGGCCTCTAGGCCATGAGAGCACACCTACTGTGAATTGCAAAATCGGGATGCTCAGCATGAGTCTGGCCAATATTTATTATACCGGATATAAGAATCTTGGTTCAATAAGTAACGATTGGTGGACACTGACGCCCATGGACGGAGGCGGCGTCAACTTGCGCACCGGCAACGGGGCTATAGGCGGCAGTGTTGATCCCACCTATAGCGCGATGGTTCGTCCCGCTTTGTATCTGCCTCCGAGTACTTTGGTATCCGGCGGCACGGTGCTGGGTGGGAGTCATAATATCCCAGCTGTCACGGGGATTAGTCCGGTTAATGGCTCATCTCAGGGCGGTACGGAAGTCACCGTGAGCGGAACAGGGCTAAGCGAAGTGACCGAGGTATATTTTGGAAGTACGGCAGGGACAATAACCGGTGCCAGCGATACCTCTATCACGATGACAGCTCCGGAAGGCACCGGACTTGTCGATATAACCGTGACAAACCCTTATGGAACCAGTCAGACAAGCTCCGCTGATCAATTTCAATACATACCCACACAAGCAACGCCAATCTTTAGTCCGGCTGCGGGAGAAGTAGACTTTGGCACGGAGCTGCAACTCATTTCCACCGGTGCAGAACATATTTACTACACCACGGACGGTACCGATCCTAGCACATCAAGTACGGAGTACGATGATGCCGCCAGACCGGTGATAAACAGCGCAATGACGGTTAAGGCCATTGCAACCGCATCCGGCAAGGAAGATAGCATAGTTGCAAGCGCAAGCTATACACAGGCGGCATCTGCTGACCTGACTGATATAGTAGTTAGCGGAGCACCCGGCAATTTTATCTTTACACCTGATCAATACACGTATACTGGTCTTACTGTGGCAAGCGGCGTTGAAACTGTCACCGTGACTCCTACCGGAGCAGGCGTCATCACAGTTAATGGGACAGAGGTAGCGTCAGGCCATGCTTCCGCAGATATCGCCTTAACCGGAGGTGTCGAAGAAAGTATCACTGTTGCCGCAACAGAAACGGGCAAGTCACCCAAGGCTTACAGCATCAAGATCACAAGAACGCAGCCTATGGCAAGTATCACGAAAAACGGCGTCGCCACAAACTATGATACGCTCTCTGCCGCCCTGGCAGATGCACATAACGATACCATTACCCTGTTGAGGGACGTTACCGAATCGGTAGTGCTTGCGGCAACGACGGTTAATACCATCACTATTGATGGGCAGGGTCATACAATAACGGGAGAAGAAGCAGGACAAAGCTCTGTTGCCCTTACTCTGTCCGGCGGCGGCAATGTGATTCTTAAATCTCTGACGCTTCAGGGCGGGGGTGCGCCAAACTCCGACAGCACCGGATTGCTGGTGTCGGGAGGCAGTGTCAATGTGCTGTGCGAGGGTACGGTAAATGCTTACGGCGTGTCAAACAACTCCTCGGTCAGCAGCGGCTTGATTCATTCGGGTTCCGGCTCGGTAAATATCACCAATGCAACCGGCGGTTCGTCGACACAGCTGGCAAGCTATGGCGTACAGAATACCGGCGCAGGCACCGTGAATGTCGCCAATGCCACGGCGGGAAGTAGCGACATATCTTACGGAGTAAGCTACGGAGTATATAATAGCGGCGCAGGCACTGTGAATGTCACCAACGCCTCCAGTTCTAGCGCACGGCAGAGCGTGGGCGTGTTTAATCATGGCACAGGCTCGGTCAATGTCGCCAGCGCCTCTGGCGGAGCAGCAACGTACTACAGCTTTGGAGTAAATAATACTCAAAGCGGCGGTTCGGTCAATGTCGCCAACGCCTCAATGGTACCGGGAGGAACCTACGGCAATGACATAAATGGTGTTGCCGTCAACATGGATGTCACCACCCTGAAACTGAATAGAGGCTCTGGTGAAAGTTGTGTTCTGGATACCATTACCATTGCGTCAGCGGGAAGTACGACGATAGGTATCCTGCCGGGAGTGCTGAAGGACGGAGTCGTGTACGGCTGGTACGCGGACAGCGCCAAAACGAATTTCTTCAATGGAACAACCGTGACAGGCATGACGAATCTGTACAGCGGTTTACCTCCGGTACCGGACAGCGTGATTGATATATCAGCGATTTCCGGCGTGACAGTTCCCGTTGCCGGAGAAACACCCGTATCAAGCATTGCGGATACAGCTGAGTACACGGCAACAATTTCATGGTCGCCGGCGACTTCAGTATTTGCGTCGGACACGGTATATACCGCAACCATTACCATTACGCCCAAGGATGGATATACGCTGAATGGAGTAGGAGGAAACTTTTTCTCTGTACCGGGTGCGGCGACTACCAATCCGGCTGAATCCGGCGTTGTGACAGCCGTATTTCCAAGGACAGAAATAACGATAGCGTCCCTGGCGGCAGACATTAACGCAGTTCCCGGACTTACAGCCACTGTAAACGGCAGCACGGTAACCGTCACGGGTACGGCGACGGTCACCACTACGAGTGACGCCGCCCTGACCATCAATATCCCAGAGGGCGTCAAGGTGGTGTGGAAAGCGTCCCTCACGGGCGGGGGAAGCAAATATCTGCTGGAGCCGACAGGGGACGGTACCTTTGAGGTTGCGGACGGGGCAAATATTGTAAACGATGCGTGCCAAGCCGCGATCTACTGCTACGGCGGCAAAGGAAGCCTGCTCGTCACCGGCGGTAACGTCTCCACAACTAAAGAAAACAGCATGGCAATCGGTATTGCCGGGGGGTGGCTGCTAACCATGACGGGCGGCACGGTTTCAGCCAATGCGGCCAACAGCTGCGCAATTTTCGGTAAAAACCCCGTGGTTATTACCGGCGGCACGGTTTCAGCCACGGATGCGAGCGGATACCAGCTCTATATGGGAGGGACATCCGTATATCGCAGTGGGGTTCTTGATCCTGGCAAAATAATGTATCATAACAAAGGCGTCTTTGCGGATGTCTGCGTCGGCGCATTGGTTACACAGGCGGTGTCCGGCACGAGCATCGGCCTGACGGTGACGGAACATAATCTGTCCACAGGGGACAGCGTCGAAGCGGTTTGGGCGAAGCAGAACGGGGAAAGCGGAGTCATCGTCTCCTACTATTCGGACAATTATGATACAGAGTTCCTTGCAGTTCCAGGCGTGACGGTTGCCGATACCGGGAGTCCGACAGATTCTATTCCGCCGACTGTCACATCCGTGACACCAGGTGGCATCGGTGGGGCTATCAACGGCAATATTGCCATTACTTTCAGCGAACCGATGAATACGGTAAGCGGGGCAGTCTACCTCTCCTCTGATGGAGGCGGCAGCTACGGCTCTGCGTTGACAGGCGGCAGTTGGTCGGTCAGTGATTCAGTTTATACTGTTCCATATTCCGGACTTTCATACAGTAAGACCTACTCTATTAAAGCAGAAGGCTTTAAAGATACAGCCGGAAATGTGATGAGTGTGGATACAAGCCACAGCTTTGCCACTATGGCAGGATCTACGTTGGCAACCTATACCGTTACCTTTGACCTTGCAGGTGGTACGCGCACAGGCGGAGGAGAACTGACACAAACCGTTACACAGGGCAGTGCTGCCATGGCACCTACGGTTACTCGCAGCGGATATACCTTTAGCGGATGGAATAAAGAGTTCAATAATGTGACCTCGAATTTGACCGTTAAGGCCAACTGGAGCTACAACGGCAGCGGTGATAACAACGGCGGTGGCGGCGGTGGCAGCTATACTCCTCCCACCCCTCCAGCATCCAATGTCGTCACCGAAAAGCAGCCCAACATGCCGACCACGGCAAAAATGAGCGTTCCCGGCACGGTGAAGGACGGCGTTCTCTCCGCAACCATCACAGAGCAGATGGCGAAGGATGCTATCAAGGCTGCACAGGACGCGGCGAAGAAGTCCGACAAGGAAGTTGACGGAATCGCTTTGGACTTCAATGTCACAGGCAGTGGTAGCCAGGACGCATGGCCGAGCAGCGCCGGAACGGCGCGACCAGGCTACACCAATTTGAACGCCACCATTGATGCAGGAGCTATCGACCGCCTGAAAGAAGCGGGCGTGAAGTTTGCCAAAATCGGCTCGGCAGTGCTGGATATTACTCTGGATGCAGGAGCTATCGTTAAAATTGATAATCAGTCAACTGGCATGGTTACAGTTTCGGCTGCGAGACTGACAAAGCTGTCTGGTGCAGCTAAGAAGCTCATCGGCTCCCGCCCTGTGTTCGACATCACTGTGAGCTATCAGAAGAACGGAAAGACCGAGAATGTCACCAATTTCGGAAAGGGTGCGGTTACGCTTGGCATTGCCTACAAAGCCGCAAACAACGAAAATACCGGCAATCTGTTCGGCGTGTATGTTGATAAAAACGGCAAGCCGCAGCTGCTGACCAATTCCAGCTACGGCAATGGCAGAGTGATTTTCAGCAGGAACAGCTTGTCAACCTACGGTGTGGGCTACAAAGCTCCTGCCCCGGCGTTCACTGATACAGCGAAGCATTGGGCAAAGGACAATATTGATTTTGTTGCCAGCCGTGACTTGATTAGTGGCACAAGCGCAACCACCTTCGCACCTAATACCGCCATCACCCGTGCCGATTTCCTTATGGCGCTGGGCAGACTCTCCGGTGCAGATGTGAGCATCTATAAGACGAGCAGCTTCACCGATGTTAAGAGTACCGACACTGCTATGCCATACATTGAGTGGGCTGTGGGATGCAAGATCGTATCCGGCTATGGCAACGGAAAATTCGGGCCAACCGACCTGATCACCCGTGAACAGATGGCGGTGATGATGCAGAACTACGCCAAGGCCACCGGCTACAAACTGCCGGCTTCCGTTGCGGCGGTCACGTTCTCCGACATCGCAAAGATTTCCGCTTATGCCAAGGAAGCTGTAAAGGCCATCCAGCAGGCGGGCATCATGCAGGGCAAGGGCAGCAACACCTTCGACCCGCAGGGCAATGCCACCCGCGGGGAAGCATCCACCATCCTTCGCAGGTTCGTTGAGCTTGTCATTGATGAAGGTACGGCGCGGGGCTGGGTGCAGAACGACGCCGGACAATGGCAGTATATCGGTGAAAACGGCAATGCCGTCACCGGCTGGTTCAGTGTGGAAACTGCAAAGTATTACTTCACCTCTGACGGCATCATGGCTTCCGGCAAGTGGCTGGAGATTGACGGCAAGTGGTACTACTTCAATGCCGATGGCTCTCTCGCCAAGAACGCTAAGGTTGACGGCTACGAGGTAGATGAAAACGGCGTGAGAAAGACAAAGTAAATAGATCAAAACAACAGAAGCAAAGGGCAAATCCGGCGAAAGCCGGGGACGCAAAGCCACAGGGTCTACGGCGTTTATAACGCTACGATAGCCTGGCTGCCAAAAACCGCGCGGGGCCTGCCCTCTCTATAAAAGAGGGCGGGCCTTTGCACATTTTACGGCTTTTGACGGAACACGCGGGTATCGGGACAGGCTTTCGCTGCCAAGGCGAAGGAGGACTTCATATGACTCGTTGCGGGGCTTGTTCCGGGAGGTCGAAATAAAGCAGACCTTCGTACATACCGCTTTGTACGAATAAAATTTCATATTCAAAGCTTCAAAAAGTCAGTATTTTGCCTATGGCATTATGCTGACTTTTTTTGTTCGACAAAAAATTTCTTTCATCGACTGAGATTTACATATTTCCACAACAAATCTCTTTCCGTATGCAGCGGTGCGCCTATCCCGCGCTGCCGTTCCCCACCCTTCCAATCTGTTTTCACGAACCCCTGAAAACAGATTGGAGGAAAGGAGCATGAAAAATTATAGGGACAGCGATTATGCGCTGAACAAGCACAGCGAGGGCATTGTGTACCGTTTCGCTGACAAGATTGTGGAAGTCACACTTGCGGACTACCTCGAGGAAAACCTGGGCAAGACCGCCGAGGATTTCCGCAGGCTGAAAGAGTTTTCGGATAAGGATTACCTCGAACAGGACAGGATCGGTTATCGGCAGACGTGGAAGAACACGCCGCTGGATGCGCTTGAGAATACGGAGCTTTGCTCATCATCCTCGCCGGAAGAGCTGTTGATCAATGCGTTTCATGCGCTGGAGGAAGCCGAACGGCAAAATAGCCGTGCTCTTCTCACTAAAAAAGTGTGGGACAAGCTCACCGATGTACAGCGTCGACGGTATCTGCTATACCACGTTGAGGGGCTTACAATGTGAAAAATAGCAGAGATAGAAAAGGTTTCGCACACATCTGTTGTGGATTGCCTTGCATTGGCGGCTAAAAAATTGAAAAAGCTCTTAGCTAAGGGGTAGATTAGTATAATTCCTCTGCAAAAAGCAGCTTTTGTCATTGTTCCGATGGTGGGGTGATTATATGCGACTATAGGCGGCATCTTTGAATTTTTGTTAAAGATGCCGCCTGTTTTTTCAAACTGTCAAAAACATCCTTGACAAATTGCCTCTGAAGGTCGCAGTTACCAGCTATGATGAAATTGGGGAAGTATCGCAGTGCTATAACCAAATGGTCAAGGAAATCAAAGAATTGATTGATACGAATTATGTCATGGTATTGCGGGAAAGACAAAGCGAGCTGGATGCATTACAGGCACAGATTAATCCCCACTTTTTATATAATGCATTAGATTCTTTGTATTGGCAGGCGATCAATGCGAATAGTGATAAGCTGGCAGAAGACATATTCTCTTTATCACAGCTGTTCCGGCTGGTATTAAGCCAGGGTCAGGGCGTGATTCCAATTGCTAAGGAAAGAGACCTGATCTACCACTACCTGCAGATCCAGAAGATGCGTTTCGAGAAAAAGTTAAATTTTACGATCGATATGGAGGAAGCGATCCTGGATTATAAAATACCCAAGCTGATCATCCAGCCTTTTGTTGAGAATGCGATAGTTCATGGCCTGGAGCGTACTGGGGAGAAGGGCATCATTGAGATGAAAGGATATTTGGAAGATGGATATATAGTCCTGGAAGTGAAGGATAATGGCGTTGGTATGACCCAGGAACAAATTAAAGAAGTGTTTGAAGCTGATGAAACAAAGGAATACATGAGTCAGCGAATTGGAAGATATGCGATCAAGAATATCAAAGAACGACTTCACTTAAAATATCACGACGATTTTAAACTCCAAATACAAAGTCAAGTTGGTGTCGGCACAACTGTTATTATAGTAATACCTGCAAGATCGGAATAAGGGAGGAAGTTAAATTGTCAAAATTCCTGGCAAAACTGCTCATTGTTGATGATGAAGATAATATTCGTACCGGTATTGAAACCTATATTCGATTAAACAGCAAGCGGATAGGCACTATCTATACGGCCGAAAATGGTACGGAAGCTTTAGACACAATATTTAAATATAAACCGGATATCATGCTGATCGATGTACAGATGCCTTACATGGATGGTCTGGCTGTGATGAAAGAAGCGAAAACAGCAGGAATCTGCCCTAAAACCATCATTTTAAGCGGTTATGATGAATTTCAATACGCTCAGAAGGCAGTAAGGTATGGGGCCTCTGATTACTTGTTAAAACCCTGCCGGCCAACGGAAATATTATCGAAGCTGGAAAGCTTGATTGAAGATGCGGATACACAGAACGAAGCTTCACCGGATATCAATAATAAAGGTAATGAAAAACAGACCAATCGTTTCGTCGAAAATGCCGTAGAATATATCAATGAGAATTATATGGAAGATCTGACACTAACCTCCGTGGCGGAAAAGGTTGGTGTTACTTCTGCTTATTTATCTACGCTATTTTCACAGACACTGGATTACGGATTTATCGATTATCTTAATAAGGTAAGGATAGACAGAGCGTGCAACTATCTATTTAATTCCCAATTAAAAACTTACGAGGTTGCTTACAAAGTAGGCTTTCATGATGAGAAATATTTTACGAAAGTATTTAAAAAAGTAACAGGTGTGAATCCTTCACAGTTTCGCAAGACCCTGTAATGGGTATTTATTCCATTTCAACGTGTATGATTTCGGGAATATAAAATATTAGGAAGGTAATTAGCGATTTAAACATTCCTTTAGTAGCTGATAAGGATATTGGGTACCGCAGTTGTTGCATTCAATATAGGTTCTGGTATCCTTCTGTTCCCTCTTGTCGTATAAATAGGAAAGAAATTCATCCGAATTCTTAAGACCGGGTGCATCCGAGTCTAGTATATAGGAATAGACGTAGCTTGCTTCATAACGGAGAGTAAGGTTTGTACTTTTGCAGATCGGACATTGATAATTATTAGCTTCCATAAATTATGACCTCGTTTGCTTTCATTTATTATGATAATAGCGTTACCGGAAGGAGCAGGATTATGCTTCCTGATATTGATTAAAAGATTATAATCTTGTCGGTTTTGGTAATGGCAATATGATTCCATGGGTTATATAATTAGGACATATACATTGTTCGTAATTAATTACATAATGGAGGAAGCAATGAAAAATAAGATATCTGCATTATTAACACTAATTCTGACTATTATGATACTGGCTGCCGGATGCAAAGCATCACAATCCAATGACACTTCAGATGATAACCCGGCAACCACTGTTACACCTGCCGAAGGTGGCAACATAGTAACAGTAAGTCCAACCGTGGGTGTTACACCAACAGCAGCACCAACGCTAAGCCCGGAGGAAGCTCAGCAAAAGCAGTTAAATGACGCACTGGATACGATCAGCATTCCGAATGCCAACGATATTCGCGGCAATATCACTCTATGTAAAAGCGTTAATACAAAAGATGCTTCCTATGACGTTACCTGGTCCTCAAGCGACGAAAGTATCTTGACCTCAACCGCGACCGGCGACACGAGCCAGATAGCTGCCGGTGTTGTAACAAGAGGAGAGCAGGATGCAAAGGTGGTCCTGACTGCTGAGATTGCAATGAATGGAACGAAAGCAACAAAGGAGTTTCCTTTAACTGTAAAAGCGAAATCGGAGGAGAAATCGTTTGGAGCTTATCTCTATTGTTATTTTCAGGACAATATCGCAGGAAAGGGACAGACTCAGCAAATCTTTTTTGCGACAAGTAAGGATGGACTTCGGTGGAAGTCTTTGAATGAAGACCAACCGGTTTTAATCTCAACCATGGGAACGAAGGGTGTGAGAGATCCCTTCCTGTTACGTTCAAAGGATGGCGATAAATTCTATATCCTGGCTACGGATCTGGATGCTAACGGTGGGGATTGGGGTGCCTATTCCACCAATGGAAGCCGTAATATCGTAATATGGGAATCGGATGATCTAGTAAACTGGTCTGAAGAGAGATTGGTGGACATATCACCTAGACAGGCAGAGTGTATGTGGGCACCGGAGGCTTATTATGATGATGCAACGGGTGAATATGTCGTTTACTGGTCGGCAAGTGTAAGCGGCGGCAACGGTAAGAAGATTTATTACGCTAAAACACGTGATTTTTGTACCTTTACCCAGCCTAAAATCTATAAGGATGTAGAAAGAAACGCTAAGAATATCAAAAACGGGAATGGAAAGATTGAAGCTAATCTGACCTTCATCGACACAACGATGATAGAATATAATAATGTATTTTACCGGTTTACCAAGAGAGAAATAGATCAATCCATCCTGATGGATTCCAGTGACAATATCCTTGGACCATTTACGGAAGTAAAGGATTTAATCGCAGGAGAAAAGGGAGTAGAAGGGCCTTCGATCTTCCAATTAATCGGTCAGGAGAAATGGATCTTAATGGTTGACGGCTATGCCGGTAAAGGATATTTTCCTCTGATGGCGGATAGCCCGGAGAAGCTTGAGACAGGCCATTTTGTGAGGGTTCCGAAATCACAATACCAGATGCCGAAAGGAGCAAGGCATGGTTCTTTCATGTCGATTACCCAGGAGGAATACGATGCACTCACGGCAAAATGGGGCAACTAATCATTATGTAAAGATTAAATAAAATAGGTAGAAATATAATAGCCGGCAATCACTGAGTGATTGCCGGCTATCTATAAATGAGTCGGAAAATTAGGAATATCATTTTTTAGTAAACAGTTTTCTTTTCTTCTGTTTGGTAGTGATCTGGTTATAGAAATTCTCGCAGTTATAATATTTCTCTGAGGTAATCCAACTAGGCATAACATTTGCATTATATACGGATGAATTAAATGATATGTTTGTGCTACCAATATACATATGGTTTGCCCCCTCCAGCAAAGCTATTAATAATGAATATGTAATATATCTTTGTTCTGCCTTTATTATAATGAAAAATTGACAGAATGTATATAATCTGGTAATCTAAAATTATGAAGATAATTTGTGCTGACAATACAAATATATGGTATCGATTCTTGGATTTCTTTATTACAGGAGGTATTTGAATGGCTGTACGTTTTTGGGAGATTTATGAAGAGACAAAGGAGCGGTTTCGCTTGAAAATCGTTGCGGGGAAAGCGGGTATGGATAGCGTTGTCAGCTGGGTACATATGCTGGAGGACGAAACCATAGTATCCAGATTTAATGGGGAAGAATTGGCAATCACAACCGGCATGAAGGCGGGTCAGCCGAACTGGCTCTTGAATTTGGTGCAGGAGATGGCGAATGATGAATGTGCAGGAATCATCATCAACACCGGAATGTATCTCATGGAGATTCCGGAGGAAGTGGCTCACTGGTGTGAAGAGAATCGATTTCCTTTATTGGAGATGCCCTGGGAGATATCCATTACCAGCTTGATTCAGGAATATTGCATGCGAATCATCGACCAGAAACAATATGAGAAGAAGATAAGTAATGCATTCCGGGAGGTTATCCAGGGTCACTGGAATGAACAGGAATTTCGACAGGTATTGGGAGAAAGATATGATATCGAAGGCACCTTTCAGGTTTTTTGCCTCTATGCGAAGAAAACGATCGAGGATGAAATTAACTACAATCAAGCAGTTTTCAAATTGGAGAATTTGTTCGGTCTGTGGAAAGGCAATAAAAAAATTAATATATCCTATGGACTGCTCCGCATGGAGGATTTTCTCGTATTGATTCTTAATGATATGCAGGATAAATATTTGCTTGAGCTGCCGGATCTGATTTTACAGAGCTTTACTTATTTTACGAAGAAACAGCGTTTCTTTCTGGGTATTGGGCCGAAGATGTCCCAAATAGAAAAACTGTCGGTCAGTTATAAACGGGCACGCACTGCTATGAAGATGGCGGTAGAAACCGGCAAGGAAATTAAAAAATTTGAAGAAATGGGTTTCTTTAAAATCCTTTTTTCCATTGATGATAATCAGATACTTACAAGCTATGCGGATGAAATATTAGGCTCTTTGGAAAAGTATGATAAAGCTCATAATACGACGTACGTCGATACGCTGCGAAGTTATATTAAAAATGACCGAAGTCTGATCAGAGTGGCAGAAGATACCTTTACTCATCGCAACACGGTTAATTATCGTATTCAGAATGTCAAGAGGATTATCGGCTGTGAGCTGCAAAATGCAGATGATTTATTCCCGTATCAGGTAGCTTTTTACATTCGGGATATGGAGAAGAAGGGATAGGAGCAAACTTTTTCTGATGTAAAAGTAAAGATCAATGGCAGGACCATTGTTTCCTTTCATGCTTTTGAATTATATCGGGAAAGGCTTGAACAATAACGAAACCAGGTTTGTATGAATAAACGATACAGACCTGGTTTTATTTTGCAGCATATTTCAATATGAGTTCCTTGGAAGCTTGAGCCCTTGGTACATCGCATACCAGCTTCCCGGAGTTCATGACGAGGATCCGGTCACACATACCCATGATCTCATCGATGTCAGAGGAGATAAAAATAATGGAGGCACCTTTTCTTACCATATCAACCATACAGTTATAGATATCCGTTTTGGAAGCGATGTCCACACCTCTGGTTGGTTCGTCCATAATATAGATCTTTAAGTGACTCATCATCCATCTTGCAACAGCCATTTTCTGCTGATTACCTCCGCTGTAGGTCCTGACGATATCGTCGGCGTTACCGGGCTTGATGCTGAGCTTTTCAACATAGGAGTTTGATACATCAGCCAGGATATAGGGATCGATAACCATATGCTGAACAAATCGTCTTAAGGAAGCGATTGACACATTGCTTTGAAGACTAAGAGAGCCGAAGACGGAGCTGTTGATTCGATCCTCCGGCAGAAGAGCAACGCCTGCACGGATGGCATCATATGGTTCGTGGATGGTTGCGGGTTTACCGTTGACTTCTATCGTACCGGTGGTAGGTTTGGTAACTCCAAAGATGCATTTTGCCAGCATGGAGCGTCCGGAACCGGCAAGACCGGTAACGCCTAGAATTTCACCCTTTCTTAAGTCAAAATTGATATCGGATAAAACTGTTTCAAAGGATAAATCCTTAACTGACATAATGGTTTTGCCAAGGGGAATATCAAGCTTCGGGTAACGCTTTCCGACCTCGGTCATAGCCATTAACTCAATGATTTCTTCCGTTGTGGTAACCGTTACATTCCTGGTTCCGATAATTTTTCCCTGATAGATAACGGTTACCCGGTCGGCAACCTGCTCGATCTCATCCAGGGAATGTGTAATATAGATAATCGCTTTCTTCCTTTTCTTCAGCTCATGAATGACTTGGTACAAAACAGCCTTCTCAACCGGAGAAAAGCAGGAAGTGGGCTCATCGAAGATAATAATTCTTGCATCGGAAATGTATGCTTTGATTAATTCGACCAGATGCAGCTGGGCATAGCCTAAGCTGCCAAGCATAGCTTCCGGATTCAGATTGATATTCAAATCCTTGAATAGCTCCTTACAGTTATAGATCAATTGGTCATAATCAATCCAGTGAAGTAATTCGTTCTTGTAAGGCATCTTATCTGCATATACATTCTCTGCGATGGATAAATTGGGATACAGGGCGACGTCCTGCAGGACGGAATGAATTCCAAGCTTCTTGGCCTCATAAACGGAATTTGCATTGATTTCCTGACCGTCAACATAGATTTGGCCGCTGTCCTTTTTAAAAATGCCATTGATTACATTAATAATCATGGATTTACCGGAACCGTTTTCACCAATCAGGGCATGGACTTCCCCGTAGAACAAATCCAAGTTAATACTATTCAAAGAAAAATCTTCGCTCATGTATTTGTTAATGTTCTTCAGCATTAATGCCGGTACATTCATGATGAAACCTCCATTAGTTCCCCAAAAGACTGCTGTCTGTGGGAAATAACCTGGATAAGTTATACATTTCCTTCAAAAGCGTCTATTGATGTAAAAAGCTGAATATTGCTGTTAAATATTGTATTCTTATAAGTGTCTTTTATACGTGAGTTAGTAATCAGGCGGTCAGCAATCTGCTGAGCCTTTCCAACTCTGTAAAAGGAATTCTTCTCAAATGCATCCGCTGTCAGCAGCAGGATTTTCTGACTCGCATTATTGGCTGCCTCCTGAATGAGGGAAGCCATGTCTATACTGGAAACGGTCAAATCAAGATCACCCGTGATACCGTCTATTTCAATAAAAAGCTTTGATACAAAGAATTGCTTCAGGTTATTCGTGGTTAACGTACCGAATACAGCATTATACCGAAAATCAACATTTCCGCCGAGCAATACCACCTTGACAGACTTGTTATGAGACAATTCGGTAGCAATGGTGATGTCATTGGTCAGAATGGTGATGTTATTCTTACTGCCAAGCTTTTTGGCAATATGTAGATTAATACTGCCGTTGGTAAGCATAATAATATCACCGTCTTTGATCAGCTGTACCGCAATATCCGCAATTTCCTGATAATCAGCCGGGTTGAAGCCTTCCGAAGCAATTACCGGCTCATCCTCTGCCTTATTCAGAATGGCACCCCCGTGAGTCCTCGTGAGAAAGCCTTCCTCCTCTAATTTCTCGAGATCCCTTCGGATGGTTACTTCCGAGACGTTAAGCATGGAGCTTAAGGAACTGACCTCAGCCTGCTGATTGTTCGTTATGTAATTTTTAATGATACGGATACGTTCAATCGCAAACATAGATTACACTTCCTCAAACCGGAGATGAACAACTCCGATTTTCTCGTCTTATTCTATAGATATAATACTCCCGATTTTCAAATACTTATTTGAGTATAAACCATCCATAACAGAAATGCAATAGTAAACAAAACGTAATTAAACGAAAGCAATCGTTAATATCTGATTTACGATTTAAATTGACCTATTTATTACTGTATTAGTCATAATGTATAAAAAAGATTCGTCATAATAAAATATTTTAGTTAATATATTGACACGGTTCGAGCTATGTGATATTATTCAATCACAGAAACGTAAACAAACGAACATAAACGTAAAAGAAATTGTCCATATTGTTTGTTTTGCTTCCCTTTTCTGGAAACTGGCAAATTATAATGTATAAGGAGAGTGTATTTATGAAGATCAAAAAGTGGATTGCATTAGTATTGGTAGGTTTACTTGTGTTTTCATTCACTGGCTGTGCAAAGAGCAACAACGATAAATTAGTTGGTGTTGCGATGCCTACAAAATCATCCCAGCGTTGGATCCAGGATGGTGACAACATGAAGAAGCAGTTAGAAGCAAAGGGGTATACCGTTGACCTTCAGTACGGTGAAGATAATGTTGATAACCAGGTAGCTCAGATTGAGAATATGATTTCTAAGGGAGCAAAGGTTCTTGTTGTCGCTTCTATCGACGGCGAGGCGTTAACCGATGTATTAAAGAAGGCTGCTGATGCAGGAATTCAGGTTATCGCATATGACAGATTAATCAAGAACACAGAAAACGTAGCTTATTATGCAACCTTTGATAACTTCAAGGTTGGTGTTTTACAGGCTCAGTCAATTGTAAAAGGTCTTGATCTTGACAACCAGGCTGGTCCCTTCAATATCGAGTTATTCGGTGGTTCACCGGATGATAACAACGCTTACTTCTTCTATGACGGTGCAATGTCCGTACTTCAGCCTTATATCGATCAGGGCAAATTAGTAGTTAAGAGTGGACAAACCGGTATGGATAAGGTATCTACCCTTCGTTGGGATGGTGCAACAGCACAGTCAAGAATGGATAACATTTTAAGTGCTTACTATACAACAGGCAGAGTAGACGCAGTTTTATCACCTTATGATGGTATCTCCATCGGTGTTATTTCTTCCTTAAAGAGTATTGGTTATGGTTCAGCTGATCAGCCGATGCCGATCGTTACCGGACAGGACTCTGAAATTCCTTCCGTTAAATCCATCATTGCAGGCGAGCAGTACTCCACCATTTTCAAGGATACAAGAGTTTTAGCTGAGAAAACAGTAAACATGGTTGATGCTATCTTTAATGGAACACAGCCGGAAGTTAACGATACAAAGACTTACGATAATGGTAAGAAAGTTGTTCCTTCCTACCTTTGTGATCCGGTTGCAGTTGACAAGTCCAACTACAAGGAAGTATTAATCGACTCCGGTTATTATAAGGAATCAGATTTACAGTAATGCAATAGTAGAAGCAATTGGCTTCTATGAAATAAACTAATCAATCCTGTACGGGACTTTTGCAGGAAGAACAGTCACTGCGATGTGATTTCTGCAGAAGTCCGTACAATTTTTACAATAAGGAGCCAAAACAATGTCTGATTTTATATTGGAAATGAAGGGAATTACAAAGACATTTTCCAGTTTAAAAGCGCTGGATAATGTAAACCTGAAAGTTAAAAAAGGACAAATCCATGCACTGGTAGGAGAAAATGGAGCCGGTAAATCTACTTTGATGAATATTCTGAGTGGAGTTTATCCGTATGGCTCTTATTCGGGCGAAATTTTATTTGATGGTATGGAATGTAACTTTAAGACAATCAAAGACAGCGAGAAGCTGGGTATTGTAATCATCCATCAGGAGCTTGCCCTGATACCTTACCTTTCCATCGCTGAAAATGTATTTCTTGGCAATGAGCAGGCGAAGTCCGGTGTCATTGACTGGGATAAAACCTTACATAATACTAAGAGTTTATTAGCTAAGGTAAGGTTGGCTGAAAACCCGAACACCCTGGTAACCAATATCGGTGTCGGTAAGCAGCAGTTAGTAGAAATTACAAGAGCATTAGCGAAGGACGTTAAGCTTTTAATTCTTGATGAACCGACGGCAGCCCTCAACGATGATGACAGTGAGAACTTATTAAAATTATTATTAGAGCTGAAAGAGCATGGAGTTACTTCTATTATTATATCACATAAGCTGAATGAAGTTAATATGGTCGCAGATGAGATTACCGTAATCCGTGACGGTAAGTCAATACAGACATTAACAAAGGGCAAGGATGAAATTACGGAAGATATCATTATCAAGGGAATGGTTGGCCGTGATATGGAAAACCGTTATCCTCGCAGAGAGCCTAAAATAGGCGAAGTTGTTATGGAAGTTAAAGATTGGACAGTCCATCATCCGCAGAATGAAGACAGAGTCATGATTAACCGTGTGAATTTGAATGTAAAACGAGGCGAAATCGTTGGTTTTGCCGGATTGATGGGTGCAGGACGTACCGAGCTTGCCATGAGCATTTTCGGAAAATCCTATGGTCAGAAGATTTCCGGCAGCTTAAAAATAAATGGTAAAGAAGCACATCTGGATACCGTAAGCAAAGCCATCGAAAACGGCGTTGCATATGTGACGGAAGACAGAAAGAATTATGGTTTGGTATTAATTGATAATATTAAAAATAATATATCACTTTCCAACTTAAAGAAGCTAAGCAGGCACAGTATCATTAACCCACATGAAGAAATCCTGGTTTCCGAGGATTTTAGAAAGAAGTTTAATATCAAATCCTCCAGCATCTTACACAAAACAGGTAACTTAAGCGGTGGAAATCAGCAAAAAGTTGTTTTAAGTAAATGGATCTACACAGATCCGGACATTCTAATTCTGGACGAGCCTACGAGAGGTATTGACGTAGGTGCAAAATACGAGATCTATACCATCATCAATGAATTAGCCGATGAAGGTAAATCTATTATTATCATTTCCTCTGAAATGCCGGAATTACTGGGTATGTGCGATAGAATTTATGTTGTCAATGAAGGTGAAATTGCAGGAGAATTATCCCGCGAGGAAGCTTCACAAGAGAGTATCATGAGATGCATCATGCGTCATAACAAGGAGGTAAAGTAATGACTTTTGCAAATATAAAATCAATTCTTAAGAATAATATCCGTGAATATGCCATGGTTCTGGCTCTCGTTGTCATCATGATCTTATTCCAGATATTAACCGGCGGAGTTCTTTTCATGCCGTTGAATATCACCAATATCATTCTTCAGAACAGCTATGTATTAATTCTAGCAGTTGGTATGCTTTTGGTAATTTTAACCGGTAATGTTGACTTGTCGGTAGGTTCGGTTGCTGCTTTCATCGGTGCTATCTCCGCAGTATTTATGGTAACCTATAAAATGCCTGTTATTGTTGCAGTGCCTCTGTGTCTGGTCATTGGTGCACTTGTTGGTGCATGGCAGGGCTTCTGGATTGCATATGTACGTATTCCGGCATTCATTGTTACACTTGCAGGTATGCTGGTATTCCGTGGTTTAACCATGGTACTGTTAAAGGGACAGACCCTTTCCCCCTTTGCAGAATCCTTCCAGGCAATTGCGAACGGTTTCCTTCCGGACAACCTAAAAATCGGTAACCTTAATATGCTTACCATTATTATTGGTATCGTGCTTTCCGTAATCTTTATTTATGTAGAATTGAAGGGTCTGAAAAATAAGAAAAAATATAATTTTGAAGTTTTACCTTTCGGTATTACAGCAGCAAAGATAGCTATCATAGTTATCGCAATCAACTTGTTAACCTATAGCCTTGCTGCATATAAAGGAATTCCGCTGGTTCTGATTCTGATTGCCAGCTTGATTGCAATCTATACCTTCATTACTCAGAAGACTATCCTTGGACGTCATATCTATGCACTTGGCGGTAATGAGAAAGCTGCAAGATTATCCGGTATCAAGATCAAAAAAGTTAAATTCCTTGTTTTTGTTAACATGGGTGTTCTGGCAGCTCTTGCAGGTCTGGTTGTTGCAGGACGTCTGGATGCTGCTACTCCGAAGGCCGGTACAAACTTCGAGCTTGATGCGATTGCTGCCTGCTTCATCGGTGGTGCTTCTGCTTCCGGTGGTATCGGTAAGATTATGGGTGCTATCATTGGTGCACTGTTCATGGGTGTATTAAATAACGGTATGTCCATTATGGGTGTAGGTATAGACTGGCAGCAGGCAATCAAAGGCCTGGTTCTTCTGGCAGCGGTAGCCTTTGACGTATATACCAAAACAAAATCATCTGCTGAATAATAAATTGTATAAGTAGAAAAGACGGGGCTGTTTCACATTATGAAATGGCAGGCAAATCGGCTGTATTGAAGCTGAAGAGTTGTCCGTATCCATAGTTCTGCATGTATTCCAACGCCAGGACAGTGGGTATCATGTAAGAAGCTTACAGACATCATAGAATAAATGATGTCTGTAAGCTTCTTACATGATACCCACTGTCCTTTCTGATGGAACACATCAGCAGAGCTACGGGTGCTAACTAACATTCCGCCGTTCCTCGGCGGCACAAAACCTGGAATTATTGGCTCTTTCCAAGAATTTTGGTTCTTTCAAAATTCTTTTCGCACTAATATCTGTTTATTCTTGCTCTTACCCTGTCATTTCATAGGTATACTCCGATTATTTTGTAGAAAAATGATTAAAAAGCTTTCATTATTCAAATGAAATTTGCGAATACTTGACTTGGAAATTATTGACATTAATTTACGGAAAAGCTAAATTATAAAGTGTTCTACAAACTATTAGGAGGGATAAGTTTATGAGAAAGGCGTTACTACGCAAAAGATTGGCAATATGTCTTATCATTGCAATTATCTTCACATCACTGGGAACATGGCAGCCTAATTCTGCTGCCGCTGAGGAAATATCGGGTTCCGGTGTACAGGCTGTATCCGGAGCTGCAATAGAAGCAGTATCAGGTTCGGCGATAACGATCGAGGATCCGATTACCCCGGATATGGTAGGTACCGGTATATCAACCATTGATCAGGTATATGCACTTAGTTCGGGTGCAGTAACCACAGTAATAGGACAAGTCAGCTATATCTACGGATCAAATGGAGTTGCAGATACGGCATTGCTGCAGGATGTAATTAATAATGATATTATTGGAATACAAATATTTGATAAAGCCAAGATTACCAGCTACCATGTCGGTGACATCGTTGAGGTAACCGGTAAAGTCGGCATCTATGGAGGTGTACGTCAGTTAGCTACCATCACCAGTATTGTGGAAAAGGGTACGAAAGCAGCCTTCCCGGCTCAGGAGCTTACAGTTGCTCAGTTACTTGCCGGTGGTGACAGCTACATATCGGAGTTGGTTCGGATTAAAAATGTAACCATGGGAGCCTACAAAGGTGTGGATTCAAACAATACCCAGGTTCAGGACAGTACGGGTTCTATCAATATCTACAAAGCTGCGGGATATCCATCCGACCTTGCAGCAGGAGATAATGCAGATATTACAGTAGCATTTTCCAAATACAATTCCACCTATCAGCTTCGTAACGGTACAAGTGCGGATTATACAAAGCTGGTACCGCCTGCAGTAGCAGCCGAGACGCCGGTCATCGATCCTGCAGCTGCGGAGGTACCTTTAGGGCAAGAGGTTACGATTGTAACGGCAACCTCAGGTGCAGCTATTTATTATACCGTAAATAACGGCTCTGTCGTTTTATATGAGGAGGATAATAAACCAGTTGTTGATGCATTTCCCTATTCAATAGCTGCTTATGCAACAATGGCAGGACTTACGGACAGTGCAGTTGCAACCCAGACCTATACACAGTCCAAGGTGGCTGCAGTGGAAGCGAATGCTTCCGGAGCGGTGAAGCTTGGAACGAAGCTTCTGTTAAGCACTCAGACAGAGGGAGCAGTCATCACCTACTCTAAAGATGGCGGAACCTCCTGGCAGAATTATGATGCGGCGACGGGAATCTTATTAAATACACTGCCTGTGACAATTCAGGCGAAGGCAACAAAGACGAGTTATCTGGACAGTGATGAAAGTTCCTTCTCCTTTACTAAGAGACTGAATGAAAACTATAACCTGTATTTTGGTCAGCTCCATTCCCATACGGATTTTTCCGATGGTACCGGTACCTGTGACCAGGCATTTAACTATGCGAAAAATGTAGCTCAGAATATTGATTTCCTTGCAATTACCGACCATAGCAATTCCTTTGATAATGCCTCCGGTGCTTCCATATTGAACGGTTCCATGAGTACGGAATGGGTTCAGGGACATCAGCTGGCAGATCAATATACGGATAGTACCTTTGTTGGTATCTATGGCTATGAGATGACCTGGTCCAATGGCCTCGGACATATAAACACCTTCAATACGGATGGCTTCCAGAGCAGGGATCAGAGCAGCTTTACCAATTATGCAACAGCTTTGAGCAATTATTATGCAACGTTAAAGCTGGATACCGATTCTATCAGTCAGTTCAATCATCCCGGTACGACCTTTGGAGATTTTAACGATTTTGCTAATTACGATGAAACCATAGACAGCCTGATATCCTTAATCGAGGTAGGCAACGGGGAAGGAGCAGTAAGAAGCTCCGGATATTTTGCGTCCTATGAATATTATACCAGGGCACTGGATAAGGGCTGGCATCTGGCACCGACCAACAATCAGGATAATCATAAGGGATTGTGGGGAGATGCTAATACGGCAAGGACCGTTGTTCTGGCAGATTCTCTCACCAGAGATAATATTTATGATGCGCTCCGGAACATGAGAGTATATGCGACGGAAGACAATGATTTGGCAATTCAATATACCTTGAACGGGGAAGCTATGGGTACTATCATGGACTCTACTCCGGCAGCTGTTGCAATCAAGGTGAATGTAAAGGATCTTACTGATGCATCTGTTGGCAGGGTAGATGTTATTGTAAATGGCGGATTAGTTGCCGCTTCCAAGATAGTAACGACACAGGAAGAAGTAGTAAATTTTGATCTTTTACCGGATTATTCCTACTATTATATTAAAGTAACCCAGAGTGATAACGATATTGCTGTAACCGCCCCGATCTGGATCAAAGACGTAGAAGCGGCAGGTATTTCTAAGATTACTACAACGGAGAAATTACCGGTAAAAGGAGAAGCACTGCCAATAACAACCGAATTATATAACAATGAAGCTTCCGCATTAACCGTTAATTCTATGGATTTCTCCATTAATGACACGGTCATTCATACAGTAGATATCGGTGCATCAGGATTGTCATCACTGGCTTCCGGGGAAACGAAGAGTTATTCCTTTCAATATACGAATCATTCCGTCGGAGCAGTGAATGTCAAGGTTACAGTTCACGCAACCTTAAATGGTATTGATAAAATCTACAGTAATATCTTAAAACTGGATTATACCGATCCCGCCATGGTAACCAAGATTGTCGTAGACGGAACGCATTACAATGATTATGTCACCGGCTATTACGGTGATAACATGGGGAACTTTACTGAAATTGCTGCAGACAAAGCAACCAAAGTAATTGTAGTAAAGGATGCAATTTCTGAAGACATACTGTCTGATTGTGATTTATTGATCATATCGGCTCCAGCTAAGAAATCAGGTACAGCAAACGCAGGTGCTTATAGTGTTGATCATTTTGAAGATGAATTTATTAACCTTGTTAAAAGCTATACGGAGCGTGGCGGAGATCTGATTGTATGCGGTCTGGCAGATTATCAGGATACTGCAAACGGGCAGTCCACGACGGAAATCAATAAGCTTTTGACAGCAATTAATGCAACCACAAGAATTAACAGCGACGAAGCGTATGATACCGTAAATAACGGAGGTCAGCCATACCGTCTGTATCTTGATGATTACAATACGAGTTCACCTTTCCTGGCTGATATAGCTTCTGGCCAGCTCTACAGTGCTTACAGTGGCTGTACTGTATTATTGAACAGCAATTCAGTGGCTGAAGGCAAGGCAGAATATCTGGTGAAGGGCCATGATACCACCTATTCCATTGACAGCAAGACCTTTGGAGGCAACTATTCTGCGATTACAGCAGGCAATGCAGTGCTTCTTGCAAGAGAAGTCCTTGCTTCCGGAAGTAATGTATTCGTCAGCGGTACCGTATTCATGTCAAACTTTGAAGTGAAAGTAGCGGTAGATAACATCTGGGATAAACAATACAGTAACCGAACCATCGTGGAGAACATCCTTGATACGGTGAAAAAGGAACTTCCGGTAAGTACAATATCTTCCGTACGTTCAGGAACACAGGGTAATGTATATTGTATAGAAGGTACGGTTACGGCAGGAACTACAGCGGGCAACGCCTTCTTTGATACAATTTATATCCAGGATGCTACCGGCGGTATTAATATCTTCCCGATCAATCAGGGAATAATCGAGGTTGGACAGAAGGTGAAGGTAATCGGATATCTGGATGAATATCTGGGTGATCTGGAGCTTCGCGTCGTTATGGTAATTGTAACAGATACCACCAAGGCTGCGGTTGCACCGGCACTGATGTCAACGAAGGACGCCATGGATTATTCGGTAAACGGCGGTAAGCTAGTGAAAGTAACCGGAACTGTTACGGATGTCATTCTGAAGAATAATGTGATAGAAAGTATCTATGTCAAAGACTCGAGTGGTATAACTGCCAGAGTATTCATTGATGGTTACATCGGATACTCTGATGCTTCAGTACCGCAGTTTGAAAGCTTTGTAAGTGTTGGTAAGATGATCACTGCGGTCGGACTGGTTTCCTGTGACACAGAAGGAATAAGGCTTAGAGTACGAGATCGTAATGAAATAACTGAAATCCTAATACCAACCGAAACACCAACGCCGACACCGACAGCAACCCCGACACCGACCGAAACACCAACGCCGACGCCG
>Ga0207834_1000117_pt1 | contig 27081 bp, 27 predicted proteins | sample LuqExpMetagenom5_FD_187763 | JGI IMG/M metagenome (GOLD analysis project Ga0207834, IMG submission 187763) | Tropical forest soil microbial communities from Luquillo Experimental Forest, Puerto Rico - Sample 5 (SPAdes) | ecosystem: Environmental > Terrestrial > Soil > Tropical forest ...
AGCATCGGAATGGTTTTATCCTCATCTACGTATTCCTTTGAATCTTTTCTGATCATCGGAAAACGCATGCATCCGAATCCCAGCACTGAAACCTCGGCTCCGGTATTGCCGAATTTTTTGTATCGCATATCTGCACCTCCATGTAATAATTTTGAAAAGGCTTATTCCAAAAAAAGCTGCACTCAATGCAGCTTTTCAATGGTCCAGTATACGATATTTCAATATTTCATTCCAAGTGCAAGAGCTTTCATTTCCTCGGGGATCAGGTAATGCTTTTTTTCCGGCAGTACCTTTTTGAGCCCCTTCTCGAAATACTCAGAAGAAACAACGCCTGTCTCCTCAAGCAGCTTGCCCAGCATGATGATGTTCGCGTAGGCAAGGTTACCCATATCTGAGGCGATCTGTGTCGCAGGTATCGAAAAAACCTTGACGTCCTTGCGTTCCGGTATTCTGTTGACAAGAGAGCTGTCAAGAAGGATGACTCCTCCGGGCACTACATAGTTTTCAAACTTGTCAAGCGACGGCCTGTTCATAGCCATCAAAGCAGTCGCGCTGTTCAGTATGGGCGAACCTACCGGCTCGTCGGATACTATGACATGGCAGTTGGAAGTACCGCCTCTCATCTCAGGCCCGTAAGACGGCAGAAATGATACGAATTTATCCTCGAGCATGCCTGCATATGCTATCAGCTTGCCTGCGGCCTGTATACCCTGGCCTCCGAAACCCGAAAAAATGATATCGATCTGTGCCATCGCCTTACACCTCCAAATCCTTTCCTTTAAAGTTACCGAGAGGATACTGGGGAATCATTTTATCCTCGATCCACTTAAGCGACTGCACAGGCTCGAGGCCCCAGTTGGTCGGACAGCTTGAAAGCACTTCCACGATCGAGAAGCCAAGTCCGGCCTGCTGTACCTTGAAAGCCTTCAATATGGCTTTTTTGGCGTTTTTAATATTTTTTATGTCATGCAGCGAAACACGTTCGACATATACGGCGCCCTTCAATGTCGCGAGCATTTCGCTCATATTGAGGGGGAAGCCTTCGATCTCCGGTTTTCTGCCGAAGGGCGATGTGGTGGTCACCTGGCCGATAAGCGTGGTCGGCGCCATCTGGCCTGATGTCATGCCGTAGATAGCGTTGTTTATGAATATAACGGTGATTTTCTCTCCCCTGTTTGCAGCGTGTACGATCTCAGCCGTTCCAATGGAAGCCAGGTCGCCGTCTCCCTGGTATGTGAAGACCATGCTGTCCTGATGCACGCGCTTGATGCCGGTCGCAACAGCCGGAGCCCTTCCGTGCGCCGCCTGGACCATATCGCAGTTGAAATACAGATAGTTATTATAAGCGCAGCCGACAGGAGAAACGCCTATCGTACTGCCTTCTACACCCAATTCATCTATGACCTCTGCAACGAGCCGGTGTGCGATACCGTGCGTGCAGCCCGGGCAGTAATGCAGCTGCGTCTCTCTCAAGGCGTGAGGTCTTTGAAATATTATAGCCATCGTCATTCCCCTTTACTTCAAATTTAGCTTAACGCATATACCGGAATGAATCCGTCATATGCTCACGCAGGCTATGCCTGCGCACCCCGCTTTCGTGTGGCGTTTGAACAATGCCAGTGTGAGATTACCGCTCTACACTGACATTGTTCAAAATTTCCTTGATCTTGTCAAGGATCTCCTTCTGGGTCGGTATCATACCGCCCATCCTGCCGTGGAAGTGTACCGGCCTCTTACCATTGACCGCCAGCCTTACGTCTTCGACCATCTGGCCTGCACTGAGTTCGACCGACAGGAAAGCTTTCGGTACTTCCGCATACTTTTCAAATGCCGCCGTCGGGAAAGGCCAGAGCGTGATCGGCCTTATGAGTCCGACTTTTATGCCTTCCTTCGCAGCCGTCTTTATTACGTTCTTTATTATTCTGGCTACAGTACCGTAAGCCGTTACGATGATATCCGCGCCGTCGCAGTTATAGGTCTCGACGCGCGTCTCGTTTTCGGCAATTTTCCTGTACTTTGCCTGGAGCTTCAGATTATGATTTTCAAGCACTTCAGGATCGATATAGATGGACGTGATCATGTTGTGCTCTCTCTTCATCCCGGTTCCTGTTACGGCCCAGTCCTTGTCGGAGTGATATATCTCTTCCCTGTCCTTGAACTCGACGCCCTCCATCATCTGGCCAAGCATGCCGTCACCCATGATCATGCAGAGGGTCCTGTATTTATCCGCTATATTGAACGCTTCAACAGTAAGCTCATACAATTCCTGAACGCTGCTCGGCGCGAGCACTACCATCCTGTAATCGCCATGGCCGCCGCCCTTCGTAGCCTGGAAATAGTCGCCCTGCGCCGCCAGGATGCCGCCCAGTCCCGGGCCTGCCCTGACTATGTTGACAACAACTGCGGGAAGCTCTGCGCACGCTGCATAAGAAATAGCCTCCTGCTTCAGGCTGATTCCGGGACTTGAGGATGAAGTCATGCTCCTCGCGCCGGCACTTGCCGCACCGTAGACCATATTCATCGCGGCGATTTCACTTTCAGCCTGTATAAAAGCGCCTCCGTACTGAGGCATTTTTTTTGCAAAATAGTGTGCCACTTCAGTCTGAGGCGTTATGGGATATCCGAAATAATACCTGCAGCCCGCCCTTAAGGCAGCCTCAGCAATGACCTCGTTTCCCTTCATAAGAATTTTTTCTCCCATTATATGATCCCTCCATGAATGTTTTAAATGAAATCCGCACCTTTAGGGCGCTAAACATCCTCCATGAATGTTTTAAATGAAATCCGCGCCTTTAGGGCGCTAAACATCCTTCTATCACTTCTCGACTTCTATTACGCAGTCAGGACATATCGTTGCACAGAAAGCGCACCCGATGCATTTTTCCATTTCTTTTACTCCTGCCGGGTGAAAACCTTTCAGGTTGAACTTTTCTTCATCTATAATGACAATATTTTTAGGACATACGGACAAGCAAAGCTTGCAGCCCTTGCAACGCTCTTCGTTGAATGTAACCTTTGCCATAAAGCACCTCACAATTCTAAGCTTCTGTACGCCACGGATCGGCTAAAATATTAATTCCGATTCTTTTACGGGGAATGGAGCGGTTAGCGGAGTTCCCCGTAAAAGACTATCGGAAGTTATATTTTAACGATTCCCATGTAAAAGCTTTCAATAATTATAAATCTCATTGCATACAAATGCAAGCAGAAACAGAGGCAGAACCGTCCATCTGTTTCAAAGATCCCACGGCAGCCTGATGTATTTATCCAGGTATAGTCTGTCGATATCAGGATCGCCTGCATAATTCCTCAATACCTCTTCCATTCCGCTGATGATACCGACAGGTATGCCCAGCCTTCCGGAAACCTCTCCCATGATCCCGGAAGCCTCCGCTATGATATCAGGCGAGCTTGCGCCGAGCAGGTTCGCGTTGTTGACGAAGCTGTCAACTTTAAGCCTGGCGCTGTTCTGTATTTCATTGACCATCTGCTCTATTTCATCAGGCGTCCTGGTCATGGGACGTCTGGTATTTACGACAAAATAGTGGATATGGTCTTCTGCCGATATTTCTTCATTATACCTGGAGAGCACTCGCGCTCCCAGGTCGTCCCCGCCAACATCGAGCACGACATGATAGCTCCTGTCCTCGAAGACGCTGTTGATTTCACCCGGCAGCGACGGAACATCCACATTGGTATTGGCATAAACGGGAGTTATGACCTTGATGCCCTTATCTTCCAGCGGCTTCTTCGCATCCGCTGTCCTGAAAAACGGGTTCACGATGTCAAGATCGACGATCACTGTCTTCCTGCCTGACATGGCCAGTTGAAAAGCATAATTTACCGACACCTCGGTTTTACCGCTGCCGAAATGGCCGGTAAATATCGTTATTCTATGTTCGAACATATTTCCCTCCATGCTTGTTTTAGCATCATTCCGGACAATGCTGCAGGATCGGCTGTCATTGGATGTTTTAGCTGAAATCCGCGCCCTAAGGACGCTAAACATCCTTTATCGTCCTATAAGCTCCCTGACGACTTCACTTGCGATAATAAGGCCCGCAGCCGGCGGTACAAAGGGAGTACTTCCCGGTATATTCCGCCTGTCCGTGCATTTCCTGTCAGTTCCGGCTGGACAGACGCAGTTTTCCTTACAGCTTGTCCTCTCCGTTATCAGAGTTTTGGAAGGTTCTTCGCTGGAAAACAGCACCTTGAGCGATATGACGCCCCTGACCCTCAATTCCTTGCGCATGACCCTTGCGAGCGGGTCGATCGAGGTCTTGCTTATATCGGTTATCATGAGCTTTGTAGGATCGAATTTGTTCCCAGTTCCCATGCTTGAGATAATCGGAATGCCTTTCTCCTTCGCCTTCATCACCAAGTCTATTTTGGCTGTCACGGTATCTATGGCGTCCACTATATAGTCTATCTGCCCGTCAAGCAGCTGTCCTGCCGTCTCAGGCAGATAAAAAAGCTTATGTGTATCAACCTCTGCCTCGGGATTGATTTCCAGTATCCTATCCTTCATTACTTCGACCTTCGGCTTGCCTATCGTTTTTCTGGTCGCGTGTATCTGCCGGTTCAGATTTGTCAGGCACACCAGGTCGTCGTCCACCAGCATGAACCTGCCGACGCCGCTCCTTGCAAGGCCCTCAACGACAAAGCTTCCGACGCCCCCGACGCCGAATACGGCTACCCTAGATTGTTTAAGCTTTTGTATTGCTTCCTCTCCTACCAGCATTTCAAATCTTGAAAATGCATGCTGCATTATTTGACTCCGTCCTCTATTGATGTGATTTTCCACTTGCCGTCTGCCAGCCTCAGCTGCGCAGACAAGTACTGCCTGCTGTGCGAGCCTTCTCCGATATTCATGACCTGATAGTAGGTTATCGTACTAAGGCTGCCCTTTGTACTTTCCTTTGCAATTGTATCAAAATTTGCCGACTTTAACAATTCGCTGTATAGGTTTATGTTATCGTCATTATATTCGGAGGAAATATCGTTTTTATTTATCTCCGTAACTCCAAACTGTTCGAGCATGCCCAGCCTGAGGGTGAAACCATCGCCCAGCATATCCATGGCCTTTTTATATGTGTCATTGGAATTAAGATATATATAGAAATTTTTCAACTCCTTGAGAGGTTCTGAATCCGTTGCTTTAATGGCGGCGTCTGAACCGGTCTGGCCCGCAGATGCACTGCTGCCTGCCTTGTTGCCTTTTTCGGTATTGCCTCCCGAACCATCGCCGGATTCTTCGGTAGATATGGAGGAGGCCGCTGAATTGTCCGGAACCTCCGGTTTCAATTCGCCGCCGTTCATATCAAGCAGCAGGTTTCTTGAAATATCGTACAGCACCTCTTTGAATACCGGTTCGGTATCCGGAGCTTTCAGAGGACGCAAACCCATTTTAAGCTTGAGCACCTTCAGGGAGTCCCAGCCTTCGAACCAGAAGTCGTATAATACTTCGTTGCTGCTGTTTGTCCCAATAATGTGCTGTTTCGTCATAAACAGGTTTCCCTTTACCACGTATTCCGCGTTTTTACAGTCAAAAACCTCGACCAGGTTGTCTTCCTGGTGTACGCTAAGCAGCGGGGGATCACCGAAGCTATATGCAAGCAGGCTGAAATCCTTGTTGAACTGCATTTCCCCATACCTGCCGGGATAGTAAAATAACTTCTTTATCGACAAATCCCGAAGATCGATCATGTAAAAAGAGGACTGCATATATTCACCCGGCGGCACATCGTTTATCAGTATGTAAAGCTGACCGTAAATAGGGTTGAGCATGGCTTGCGATATTTTATACCCGCCTTCCGAGTCAGCATTTCCCGCCCTCTTTTCAAATAAACCTGCAAGCTCCGGCAGGCTTTCCTCATCAAGTTCATTTATCCTGCCTGACCCGTCCAGATAGTATTGCATGCGGATGAAGGTTTTCTTGTCCTGGCTCTCGCACAGGTTCAGTTTCAGATCATATTCGGGCGAGTCATATCTGACGCCGACCGCCTCATTGTTCAGCAGCGGCTCGGGCTCTTGCGGCTGGCCGGCTGTATTTGTACCGGTTCCTGTCTGAGAAATTGCCGATGATTCCGTGGCAGCAGTGTCATTGGCGGCAGCAGTCCCACCAGCAACGGCAGTACCACCGCCTGAATCGGAAGTCAACGGAGTTTGCTGGTCCTGCGCTGTCTGTACGATATTGTCTATGAGCTTGTGGTCATAATATACGAATAACACTGCGAGCAGTAATACTGTCAGAATAACAAGAATAGCCAGCGCCTTTCTGTTCATGCCTGCCACCTGGAACCTTTCTTACGTGAATACCGCATAATATATCCGGTGCATTTGTATGCCACACTTATTACCGGACTATAATATGTTTATATTATACAGGAAGAATTATGCGCGGACAATTTACAGGAACAGTAAATATTCTTTCCACGAATTTGAAAGTTTGATATAATGATTTTGCTGCAACGAGTCAACCATAGGCATGAAAGGCTGAAAAGTGGCTTTTTGCAGTGCAATCGTATAATTAGTGGCGGACTATTTGAAAACAGAATGGAGATTTGACAGCATATGAAATACATAGTGGTTCTGGGCGACGGAATGGCGGACTACCGAATGCCCCAGCTGGGAAACAGGACTCCCCTGCAATGTGCTAAAAAAATGAACATAGATTATCTTGCGGCCAACGGTGAAACCGGTATGGTCAGGACGATACCGGAAGGAATACCCCCGGGAAGCGATGCAGCAAATCTTTCAGTCATGGGCTATGACCCGAATAGATTCTATACCGGCAGATCGCCCCTCGAAGCAGTCAGCATGGGGGTCGAACTGTCCGACACAGACCTCGCATTCCGTTGCAATCTTGTCAATCTGGCCGTCGAAGGCGATTATGAGTCGGCAACCATGATCGATTACAGCTCCGACGAGATTTCAACAGCCGAATCCTCCGAATTGATAAAGGAAATAAATAAATATTTTTCAAACGATGAAATCACTTTTTATCCTGGAATAAGCTACAGGCACTGCATGGTTTGGCACAACGGCCGTGGCAGCAGGAAGATGACGCCTCCCCACGACATACTGGAAAAAAATATCTCCTCCTACCTTCCCACCGGGGACAACAGCGAAATGATGCTCGAAATGCAGAAGAAGAGCTATGAGATACTGAAGGATCATCCCGTCAATAAAGCCAGGATAGCACGCGGTCTGCGCCCTGCCAATTCAATATGGCTCTGGGGCGAAGGGAAAAGGCCTGCCATCCCGAAGTTCATCGATAAATACGGTCTAAAAGGCTCAGTTGTCTCCGCCGTTGACCTGATAAAGGGTATCGGCATATGCGCAGGACTCGACTCCATAGATGTAGAAGGCGCTACAGGCAACATCAATACCAACTTCAGAGGCAAGGCCGAGGCGGCCCTGAAGGAACTCAGGAACGGCAAGGATTTCGTTTACGTGCACGTGGAAGCGCCCGACGAATGCGGCCATAGATTTGAAGTCGAAAACAAGGTGCGTTCCATAGAGCTGATCGACAGCGATATCGTGGGAGTGCTGCTGGAGGGCATGAAAGAATATGATGATTACAGCATAATGGTGCTCCCGGACCATCCGACGCCGCTTCCTCTAAGGACGCATACCGCGGAGCCCGTTCCGTACATCATATACAGAAAAGGCTCGCACAAGCCCTCAGGAATTGCCGGATATGATGAATTCCAGGCACAGAGGACGGGTATATTCATTGATAAAGGCTATACGCTGATGGACCGGTTTCTTGCCTGAGCCTTCATTTCTCCGTATCTGACGAACAGGTAGGCCGATATGACCGGCAGGGCAATAGCCTGGTACACATACATAAGCAAATAGCGCTGTGTTTCAAACATTGAATAGATATCGGTGAAAATAAATATACAAAGAGTCGGCAGCAGAATAAACAATACTACAGCGACCAACGGCAGATAGTTTCTGACGCCGGCTCTCCATCCATGCCGGAGGCACGCTGTTACGCCTTCTTCCCTTTCGATGAAAATTGCCGGGAACCACATTATAATAAACGGATACAGGAACAGCATGATAATTTGTGCTACTATCTGCATTGTTTTCTGGGTGTTCATAATGCTTCCCGGGTCGAATCCGCTTCTTCCGATGCTTGTCAAAAGCATCGGCGTCGTAAAGAGAGAAATCACTATACTGACTCCTATCAGGATTGCTATCATTAACAGGAATGACAATACTACCTTTCCGGTAAATTTTCTGATGCCATACAGGAATATCTTCATGGTAGCCTTTCCTTCATTGACAGCTGCTGCAAGCATATTTCCGTAGCCTGAAACGAAGATTACCGCCAATACGCAGTATACCAACGCAAATATCAGCATCACCAAAGCAGCGCTCATAATATCGAATGCATCCTTCAATTGCATCTGGGGCGGATTTTGCAAATTGTACATACTCCTGGATAATCCCATTATCCTGTTTATATCCGGCATCAGCGGCAGCTCCGAAAGCAACATCAGCGCTACAGCCAGCACTGGCAATATTATCAGCAAAGGATTCTTTTTCAAAAGCAAAAATGTTTTTTTAAGCATGCTTCACCTCAGATATTATTAATCTTTATCTATTATATCCTAATCTTAGGAACTTGGATATGGCTGCAATTACTCAATCCTCAGTTTTCATTCCCAAACCTCACAGCATTGGAACGGGTGAATTTTTATTATAATTAAATTCTCCTGATGCAACAGGCTGAATTACATTTATAATTAAGCCAGGTTCGATATGTTTCATAAAGGAGCGATATCAAGGTATGACGCCGACCAATTGCTGATTCACTCAACTGAATCAAACTGTTCCATAGGAGTTTAAACTTGCCTTGTTTTTCAGGCAGGCTTGTTTTTCGTACTCTTGAAAGGAACAACAATTGGGAAGGTTACTGACTTTACTGAAACATATCAGGCTGTTGACGGTTAAATATGGACTCATTAATCTCCTGTCCATGTTTATAACATGTTAGGTATTGATAGTTCAGGCTGTAAGAAGAATCAATCTTCCTGCAGCCTTTTTTATTTGCGAAAGTGGCATAACACAGGACAATACGTTACGGAATGAGGGATTTTGATGCTTGAATTGACAATGTACAATATTCGAAAATATTTTGGTGATAATCTGGTTCTATATGATGCAGGCTTTAAAGTTTATGAAGGCGACAAGGTCGGTATGGCAGGTGTGAACGGAAGCGGAAAAAGCACTATTTTGAAGCTGCTGGCCGGAATCGAACCGATGGATATCGATTACCGGAAAATATGCGAAGGCAAGAGCCGGATAACGTACCCCGCCGGAACCACCATCGCCTACCTAGATCAATTGCCTGCCTTCTCTGCCGGCCTCAGGGTTATAGACATCCTGAAGCTCGCATTTCAGGAGCTTACACTTATGGAAGATGGGCTCAAGGCTCTTGAAGAAACCATGGGACATCTGCATGGGTAGCCTCTTGACGCCGTATTGAAGAAGTATAGCCGACTGCAGCAGAGTTATGATGCAAAAGGCGGGTATGAAAAGGACGAAAAACTCAATAGAGTGTGCACAGGCTTGAAGTTTGACGATACATTCCTGCAGAAAGAATTCGGCATATTAAGCGGTGGTGAAAAAACGTCCGTAATGCTGGGAAAGATCCTTCTGGAAAACCCCGATATCCTGCTGCTGGATGAGCCCACGAACCACCTGGATATGGATTCGGCGGAATGGCTCGAGAACCATCTCAGGAGCTACAGGGGCATCGTCGTCGTTGTTTCCCACGACAGGTATTTTCTTGACAACGTAACTACAAAAATCATAGAAGTGGAGAATAAGCAGTGTGAGACATACGAGGGCAATTACTCTGATTATGTCAGGCAAAAAGAGGAAAACCTGCTGCTGCAATATGGAAATTACAAGGAACAGTGCAAAAAAATCAACTCCATGGAAAAGACGATAAAGGATCTGAGGAATTGGGCGCTGCAGGTGGATAACAACAAATTCTTCAGAAGGGCTGTCAGTCTTCAGAGAAAGCTGGACAGAATGGACAGGATAAGCAAGCCTGAATTCAAAAAGCAGAGCATCAGGATAAATTTCAAGGCGGCTGAGAGATCCGGAAATGACATCATAAAGGTTTGCAGGCTGTCAAAAAGCTTTGGTGATAGGATCATCTTTGGAAATGCAGACCTGTACATTGCAGTAGGTGAAAGGATAGCCTTGATCGGTCCGAACGGCAGCGGTAAAACAACTTTTATAAAGATCCTCATAGGAGAATCAGCTGCAGATGCCGGCACTGTGGCATTAGGCGCCAATGCCAAGGTCGCATACCTCCCCCAGATCATAACTTTTAAAGATGAAGAGGCTATGGTTATCGACTGCTTCCGCGAAGACAGGTATATCCTGGAGGGAAAAGCCCGGGAATACCTATCCAGATTCATGTTTTTCGGGAAAGCCCCTTTCAGGAAGGTTAAGCAGTTGTCCGGAGGAGAAAGAGTAAGACTTAAACTGAGCATGCTGCTGTACGATGAAACCAACACACTGATACTCGATGAACCCACCAACCATCTGGACATTGAATCAATCGAGGCCCTGGAGGAAGCGCTGGAAGATTTCCATGGCACGCTGCTGTTCATATCCCATGACAGATACTTTATAAACAAGGTATGCAGCAGGGTCGTAGCTGTAGAAAACAGCAAGCTTACAAGCTATTCAGGCAACTATGATTATTATAAGCCGAAAAAGGAAGAATGCCGCCAGAAAACGGAGGGAAAGTAAAGCGCTGACCATCGCAGAACAATGATAAAGGCAAGGAGTATGTTCCTTGCCTTTACGTATACTGTTGGAATGAGTTCCAGGGTTTGATGCTGCCGCAGGCGATCCGTTTTCCGGAATTGCCGGCAGGCTGCGTGCGGTAATCGTCGGGATTCTCGTGTATCATCACAGACCTGCCAAGTATTTGGTCAACAGTGAAACGACTCAGGATAAAGCTCATCCTCGACCTGCCGTTATCGGCCACCAATACCGGGAAATCTCCTGCATGGTTGCCGTGAGGCTGATTTGTAGGATTCCAATGCATTCCGGTATTATCAAACGGTTTTTCAGGGTTTCCGATTTCACAGGGTCCTTTCTCATGTATATGGAAGCCGAAAGGTCCGATGGGAGACTTATCTCCGGACGCAGGCTTGTATGGCGGCAAGCCGGCTACATCTGCGCAGACCATTACGCCGCCGGGTATGTCGGCAAATGTCACAAGCCCGCGTATGGCCGGATAATCCGGTCCGGGCATGATTATCGCATATGCTGTATTAAATCTTGTTGTATCGGGCATTTGCTGCCATTGCTGTGCGTACGGTGGAGGAGACGATTCCATCAGCGGCGGCACAGTATCACGTGAATAATTGTAGTTTGCATACATGGCGAATCCTCTAAAATTACTTATTATATTCTATGTTATGTCAAACCGAGAGATTATGTTAACATTAAGACTACTCCTCAAATGGAAAGTGACCATTTTATTTTTTTATTGTACCAATGCTGATGTGAAATGCCTTGAAGATTTGAAGAAATCTGGAAAATCTTTCTTAAAATAATTACTAAGATAAAAAGAGACCAAGAATTATTGACATGCGATAAAACCGGCGGGAGAGCCATCTCCACGCCGGTCGGTTGTCTTACCAGAGCTCTTCGAGTACTTCCCGTTCGAGCTCGTGCGTCTTGTCCCTGCCCATCAGGTCATTGACTGCAAGTTCGGGATTCTTCCCGTTGAACAATATTTCGAATGCTTCTTCGGTAATGGGCATGTTCACGCCCAATTTCTTTGAGAGCTTATAGACAGGCTCCGTCGTATAATAACCCTCAACGATCATCTTGACTTCATCGAGCGCCTGCTGAACCGATTTGCCCTGGCCGATCAGTATGCCTGCGCGCCTGTTGCGGCTATGCATGCTGGTGCAGGTAACGATAAGGTCCCCGATACCCGCAAGGCCTGAGAAAGTCTGCATTTTAGCGCCCATAGCACGCCCGAGCCTGGATATCTCCGTGATACCCCTTGTCATCAAAGCCGCTTTGGTATTGTCGCCGTATCCGAGTCCATCCGAGATACCTGCGCAAAGCGCAATGACATTTTTGACCGAACCGCCGAGTTCAACACCTGTTATATCTGGATTCGTGTATACCCTGAAGCGCGGCGACATGAATATATCCTGCACCTTCTCCGCGGCATGCCTGTTTTCCGAGGCAGCCACGTAAGCTGTAGGTATGCCTTTTGAAAGCTCCTCTGCGTGACAAGGGCCCGACATTGCTACTATCATCACATCGGGCAGTTCCTGCTGAATGACTTCCGACATCCTGTACCCGGTACCCTTTTCAAGACCTTTGGAAAAACAGCTGATCAATTTGGGCTTCTTTATGATCGAAGACAGCTCCCTGGCGTTTTCTCTGATCGTTTGAGATGGTATCACCATGACAAGTACTTCCGAAAAAGCTGCAGTCTCCTCGAGATCGGCGGTACATACGACATTTTCAGGCACAATAGCGCCCGGCAGCTTATCCTTCTGCTCCCTCAGCGTATTGATCATATCGACTTCTTCCTTGAATTTCGACCACATCCTGACGTTGTGGCCGTTGCCCGCAAGTAGTATGGAAACCGCTGTGCCCATACTGCCGGCACCTATCACGGAAATGTTCATATTGTTTCAATCCTCCGGTATTATTTGTTTCAGGTTTCCTTCTTTTTGCTGAAAGAGAACTTTGATTCTGTTCCGCTCAGAAGGCGTTTTATATTTGCACGGTGCATCACTATTATCAGCACTGCTATTATAGCTGAAAATATTATTGTCTCGGTGTTCCTGCCAAGCAATACCTCAACAAATGGGAACAAAAATGCTCCTATGACGGATCCCAGCGAAACATACCTGGTCAGCGCCAATATTACGATAAAAACGCCGAGCAGCCCCAACGCAGCCCGCCAGTCCAGCATAAACAGGACTGCCAGCGTAGTAAGGACTCCCTTGCCGCCCTTGAAACCGAAATAAACAGGCCAAATGTGGCCAATTATGGCCGCTGTGCCGGCGATCATTCCGCCAAGCTGCCCTCCGCAGACAAAGTATCCAATAGCGTAAGCAAGCAAACCCTTTGCAACATCTCCAAGCAATACGAACAAGGCCGCTTTCTTACCCAGTATCCTCATTGTATTGGTCATTCCTGCGTTTCCGCTGCCGCTCTGTCTGATATCGACGCCATAGAACCTACCCACGATAAGTGCGCTGTTCAGGCTGCCAAGCAAATATCCCGCTGCCGCTGCTAAAATCAAAAGATACATAATCTTTTCCCCCAAGAATTACTGCTGATAATGTTATGGTTCACTGCCCCGTTCGCGGTGGATTATGCGTATGGGTGTTCCTTCGAAACCGTAGCTCCTGCGAAGTTGGTTTTCGATATAACGTTCATAGGAATAGTGGAACAACTCCATATCATTCACAAAAATTATGAACGTCGGTGGCTTAACGGCAGATTGAGTGCCATAATAGAGCTTCAGCCTCTTGCCTTTATCCGACGGCGGCTGTACCATTGCTGTCGCTTCGTTCAGCAGATCGTTCAGCATACCGGTTGAGATACGCAGTGAAGCCTGCTCGTTGACGAATTTCACGAGCTCGAGCAGCTTCTGGACACGCTGGCCTGTTTTGACAGAGATGAATAAAACCGGGGCATACTGCATGAAGCCCAGCTTTTCTATAACAGTCTTCCTGTATTCTTCAAGAGTTCCCGTTTCCTTTTCCACCAGGTCCCATTTGTTGACGACGACGACAGACGCTTTGCCCTGTTCATGAGCATAGCCGGCGATCTTCGTATCCTGCTCCGTAACGCCGTCCTGCGCATCGATCATTATCACGCATACGTCGGCTCTTTCTATAGCGGCCCAGGAACGCAGCGCACTGTATTTCTCTATGTTCTCCGTTATCCTGCTCTGTCTGCGGATGCCGGCCGTATCGATAAATACGAATTTATCTTCCCCGATCTCTATGTACGTATCGATGGCGTCTCTCGTAGTGCCCGGGATATCGCTGACTATTACGCGTTCCTCCCCGACTATGCGGTTGATGAGCGAGGATTTGCCCGAATTCGGCTTTCCGATGACAGCAACCTTGATGACGTCATCATCATAATCCTCTTCAGAATTTTCAGGGAAATATTTGAATATCTCATCGAGCAGATCGCCCATCCCAAGGCCGTGCAGCGACGAGACAGGCATAACGTCTCCCATTGCCAGGTTGTAGAACTCATACATCTCTGCAGGCGGTTCGCCTACTCTGTCGACCTTGTTTGCGACGATGATCACAGGCTTCTGCGACTTGCGCAGCATAATGGCTATCTCCTTGTCGGACGCTGTCATGCCGCCCTTCGCATCGACCATGAAAACAATCACGTCGGCCATGTCCACCGCAACCTCGGCCTGCCTGCGCATCTGCTGCAGTATTTTGTCCTCGGCATAAGGCTCGATGCCGCCCGTATCTATCAATGTAAACTTCCTGTTTCTCCATTCGGCCTCGGCATATATCCTGTCGCGCGTTACTCCCGGTGTGTCTTCCACTATGGATATCCGCTTGCCGCAAAGGTAGTTGAAAAAGGTGGACTTGCCTACGTTAGGCCTGCCCACTACTGCTACTACCGGTTTTGCCAACCCATTCACCTCTCATATCTGATGCAGGTATGTTTCTGTCAAATAACTTACAAACTGTGTTCGATACCTATCTTGCGCCGAGTATCTTCTCGATGAGATCCCCGCCCTCATTTTCCGTTATGGTGATTTCCGTTCCAAGCCTGCCGCGCAGCCCGTCAAGCGTAACGTCGTCCAGGAACAGCTCCTCGCCCGATTTGAACATGCTCCTCGACAGCAGCAGTTCGCTTCCGAGCTCCTTCCCGGCAAGCTGCGAAGCAATGTCGCCTCCTGTCAGAAGCCCCGTAACAGTAACATTTTCCCCAAAAAAGCAGTTCTCTATAGGATAAACACGAATCTTTAGACCATTATACCTTTTTTCCAGCATTTGCGCCAATTGTTTTATATACATGGATGCGCATTTCCCTGTTGCAATACTGACCGCTCTGTTACCGCCGTTCTTTGACCAGTAGTTGTTGAGTTTTTTTGCATGCCTCTTCAAATATTCGTTGAACTCATAAATCAAAAGTGTCATCAGGCCCACGCCGTTCTCTATCTGCGGAAAGTCCTCGTATGCTTCGTATGAAGGCAGTTCCGATCCCGCCTTGATATAAAATTCGTCTGCCAGGTAAACCAGCCTCGTACCGCACTTGTCCATAAAGACCTGCTGCCAGCCTTCGACCTGTTTCAGTACGACGGCAGAATCCTCCGATGTAAAAGCTTCGAGAGGGTAAAGGCCTTCGCGCCAGCGCGTGAGTCCCACAGGCACTACGGAAATGCTGGCTACGCCCGGATACAGTTCCGAAAGCTCCCTTAATGTACTGTCGAGCTCCTGCCCGTCATTCAGCCCCTTGCACAGTACGATCTGGGCATTTACCGAGATCCCGCCCTCAGTGAGAACTTTTATCTTTTCAAGCACATCCCCTGCAAATCTGTTGCAGAGCATTTTTTCCCGCAGTTCCGGGTTCGTGGTATGCACTGAAACATTTACAGGCGTCATCCTGTAGCGGATAATGCGCTCGAGATCCTGCCTTTTCATATTTGTCAGCGTGATGTAATTCCCTGACAGGAAGGAGAGCCTTGAGTCATCGTCCTTGAAATATACGGTCTGCCGCATCCCCTTGGGCAGCTGGTCGATGAAGCAGAATACGCACTTGTTTGTGCAGCTTTTGGCTTCCGATATCAGCGGATCATCGAAATCGAGCCCCAGGTCTTCGTATTCATCCTTTTCGACCTCTATTTCCCAGCATTCACCATTCCTTTTTTCTACTTCGACAAGCAGCCGGCTGTCCGTGGTAAGAAAACGATAATCGAAAATATCGGCTATAGCCTGTCCGTTTACGGACAGCAGAAAATCACCGGGCTCGATGCCTGCCTCCATGGCGGCGCTGTCCGGTTCAACGCTTTTTATTGTGATAGGTTTCTTTTTCATATGTCTATAACCTCTCCGCCCGTTATTATTCCCGAAATAGTTAATACACAAAAAGGCCGTCTTGGCAGACAGCCTCTTTTAGTCTATACAGTATTCGAGTCCATATAGCGTTGGATTACTTTGCTTCAGCTTCCTTTACAACTTCCTTGCCGTCATAATATCCGCATTCTTTGCAAACAACATGAGGAGCTTTCAGCGTATGACACTGCGGGCAGCTTACAAGACCCGGCTGTGTCAGCTTCCACTGTGATCTTCTTTTTCCTGTTCTGGCTTTGGACCATTTTCGTTTCGGGTTTGCCATATTCTACACCTCCCTGATAAAAAGCGTATATCAATATTGTTCAAAAAATTTATTCAGACCTTCCATCCGTGGGTCAACGTCATCATCGCCGCATCCACATTGTACTTCGTTAAGGTTGGCGCCGCACTTGCTGCATAAGCCCCTGCATTTTTCAGAACACAATTGCTTCATCGGAAGGTTCAGAATAATATTATCAGTTAGCGCTTTACTTATGTCAAGTACTTTTCCTTCAAAGGGATACATATCCGACTGACCGACATCCGCACTGTTGATAAAATTTTCCTTTATCGAAAGGTCCAGAGCTTTGTTCACTGCGCTGAGGCAGCGGTAACAAACACTGCTGTAGGACGCTTTCAGGCGGCCGTCCAGATGCAGGATACCGTCGTTGTTGGTCAATGTACCGGCAAATTCCAGGTCCCCGACTAATTCAAACCCTTCGGCCGGTTTCCTTTCAGGCAGCTCTTCATGAAATTCCAGCTTCACCGAAGTGCCGTCAATCCTTAAAATATCTGATATATCAACCTTCATAGACAATACCCCTTAAATACGCGACAAAAGATATTATACTAACTAATGCCAGTAATGTCAAGGCAATTTATTTCTCCGTTCCGGTATCCTGCAAAAGCCATCATGCCGTCATTCGTGAACCTGATTCCTATTTTGATAACAGCTTCATTGTCTCCTTCGCTATAGCAAGTTCTTCGTTGGTAGGTACAATGAGGGTTTTTACAGTTGCGCCTGATCCTGTTATATCGATTTCTTTTCCCCTTATTGCGTTCTTTTCCTTATCGATTATGATCCCCAGCGCATCCATCTGGTCCAGAGACAGCTCTCTGATCCTGCCGTCGTTTTCACCGATTCCTCCTGTGAATAAGATCGCGTCTACGCCATTCATCGCTGCAATATATGATCCGATATAAGTTTTGACCCTGTAACAGAATATATCGATTGCAAGTCTTGCTCGCTTATCGCCATTTGAGGCAGCAGCCTGGAGATCCCTCATATCGCTGCTGACGCCTGACACTCCGAGAAGACCTGACTTTTTATTGAGATAGGTATCCATTTCAGCAGCGGACATATTTTCCTTCTGCATTATGAATGTAACTGCCGCGGGATCGAGCGTGCCGCATCTGGTGCCCATTTCCAGTCCGTCGAGCGGAGTCAGTCCCATGGTCGTATCTACGCATTTTCCGTACTTTACGGCACTTATACTTGCGCCATTGCCGAGATGGCAGCATATCAGCTTAAGCTCTTCAATAGGTTTGCCGAGTATCTCAGCCGCCCTTTGTGTTACATATTTGTGCGATGTACCATGGAATCCGTATTTTCTTATTCCATATTTTTCATACATATCATATGGTATTGCATAAATATAGGCATGCTTGGGCATCGTCTGGTGAAATCCCGTGTCAAACACCGCAACCATCGGGGTATCAGGCATCTCAGCTACGCAGCCCTCAATACCCATAATATTGGCCGGGTTATGCAGAGGTCCAAGAGGGATGCATTCCCTTATAGCATCCATAACGCTATCGTTGATCAATGCGGGATCGTGGAATTTCTCTCCTCCGTGCAGTACCCTGTGGCCTACACCTGAGATCTCCGAAGTCGATTTTATAACGCCTATTTCCTTGTCGACCAAGGCCTGTAGCACAAAAGCGATCGCATCCTTGTGCTTTTTCATTTCCTTGCGCATAACAACCTTATCTTTCCCCGGCACCTGATATTCCATCAAGGAATTATCGATACCTATCCTGTCGCAGATACCCTTTACTAAAACGCTTCTGTCTTCCATGTTGAGAAGCTGAAACTTCAGTGATGAGCTGCCGGCATTGATAACCAGTATTTTCATTCTACTAACTCCAATCTATAGTTTGTTTTTATGAATCAAATATTTTTATCATCCGGCTTATGCCTGCTGAGCCTGGACCGCAGTTATAGCTATAACTCCAACTATATCTTCGGCGCTGCAGCCTCTCGACAGGTCGTTGACTGGTTTTGCGATACCCTGCGTAACAGGCCCGTAAGCCTCTGCTTTTGCAAGCCTCTGAACCAGCTTGTACGAAATATTTCCACAATTCAGATCCGGGAATATGAGCACATTTGCAGTACCGGCGACATTGCTGCCCGGAGCCTTTGATTTGCCTACTGACGGAACAATGGCTGCATCCGCCTGTAGCTCTCCATCGAGTGTAAGTCCTGGGTTTTTCTCCTTCGCCAGTTTGGTTGCTTCGATGACTTTTTCAGTCAGTTCGCTCTTGGCGCTGCCATAGCTGGAATATGAAAGCATTGCTACTCTTGGCTCTCCACCAACAAGATTTTTGTATGATACTGCGGATGCCAGCGCTATTTCCGATAATTCATCAGCCGTTGGATTTTCCACGAGCCCGCAGTCTGAAAATACAAAAGTACCATTGCTGCCGTATTCGCAATCCGGAATTACCATTACAAAAAATGACGATACAAGTTTAGTGCCCGGAGCCGTCTTCAATATCTGTAAAGCCGGTCTAAGCGTGTCCGCAGTTGAATGGATCGCACCGGAAACCATTCCGTCCGCTGCGCCCATCTTTACCATCATCACGCCCCAGTAAGTATCATTCTTCATTATTTCACGAGCTTTTTCGGGAGTGATTCCCTTTGCTTTTCTCAATTCATAAAATGCATTTGCATATTTTTCAAAATCCGGCGAGGTTTCCGGATCAACTATGGTCGCTTTGGATATGTCCAGGTCGCCGGCCAGCTTCTTGATTCCTTTTTCATTACCGATAAGCACTATTTTGGCTATGCCTCTTTCCTGCACCATGGCAGCCGCTTTGATAGTCCTGATATCCGAGCTTTCAGGCAACACGATGGTTTTGATGTCTTTCTTTGCACGTTCGCTTATTTGTTCGAGAAATTTCATGATTAGACCCCTTTCAGATTTAAATGGTTGACATCATTTAATTTGCCCCATTTTTATATTTATAATATTTTTAAATTATTACCAAGTCATAGCACTAGCTTATATCAAGCTTTTGCCAGCATCACTATTATATACAAAACGTTTATTGTATACAAGATTAGATTGACAAAAACGTTTACATAAGCAAATCTGACCATGATAAAAATCACCGGTGCTTGTGTTAACGGAGATTATTTTTATTGGAGTGGAAGTTCAAGGATAAATGAGGTCTTATACATGCCGGTACCGGACAAAAGCCTGAGCGATCCCCCGTGACTTGCAGCTATACTTTTGGCGATCGCGAGGCCAAGCCCTGTCCCCCCGTCACTGCGCCTCGAGGAGTCCCCCCTGACAAAGGGCTCGAAAATAGTATCCCTCAGGTTTTCCGGGATGCCTGTGCCGTTATCTGAGATTTCGATAGCCAGTCCGGGATCCGTTTCGGCAAGTCCGACCCTGATGGTCGTCCCCGGAGGATTGTACCTTATGGCATTTATCAGCAGATTGGATATGGCCCTTGTGATCTGTTTTCTGTCGATTCGGCAGAAAACCCGGCAGTCCGGTATGTCAAGTTCGAGCAGCAGGTTTTTCTCTTCAAACTGCTCGTAATATTCAGCCGCAATTCCTTTGATAAACTCGGTCATGTCTGTCATTTCAAGCTTCAGTTCAGGTTTTCCGCTTTCGAGCCTGGATAGCTCGAACAAGTCGTCGATAAGGTCGGAAACCCTCATAGATTTGTTGTATATGGTTTCGATATACCGCTGTCTCTGAGGTTCGTCGCTTACCATGTGCTCCGCCAGGGCCTTGCTGTAACCGCCTATGACAGTGATAGGTGTCTTCAGGTCGTGTGAGATATCTACGAACATCCTTTTCCTGGCGTCCTCGAGCCTGTCTTTTTCCTTCTGCGAAGCTTCCAGCCTTGAAGCCATATCGTTGAAAGCGTCCCGGATCTGCAGGAATTCGTTCTCTGCCTTGAAATCCATTCGTACATCCAAATTGCCGCCGCTCATTCTCCGTATCGCGCCTGTTATATTGGAAAGAGGCATACCGATCTTTCCGGCTGTCCATTTGCTGTACAAAAATATATTCAACGCAAACACACAAAGAAAAATCGCCAGTGATACGACCAGTATCGAAACAAACTTCTTTGAGACCGGCAATGGTGCGTTTATGAGATTGAGCTGAAGGTCGGCCTTATCTGAAGGGATAAGCACGAGAAAGGTATAATGTCGGCCGCCGTCCGCAGTTATTTCCTTTGCGGTGCAGACATAATCCTGGCTGCTGCCATTGTAGCTAAGCAGCTGATACAGCCGGTCAGGGCTGTACTGGTAAGTGTCTGTTTTTTTATCGCCCTTTGTAAAGATCACTTTGTTTTCCTCGTCCAGCACCTCTATCCAACCGCCCATAAGCTTGATTTCCGATATGTCCGCATTCTCATAATCGGGGCGCGCCGCATCATTTGCGGTTATTTTCGGCGCTTCCTCCCTGCTCATTGCAGAACCTATCATCAGCCCGAGGATCAGCAGGGTCAAAAATGCTACCGCCAGCATGATCAGTACAAATATTACATAGTTTTTGATCAATGTGCGCTGCAGACTGCTTCCGACCATTTGTCACAACCTCTTTTCGAATCTGTAGCCAAGGCCGCGGATAGTTTTCAAATAAACCGGCTCCCTGGGGTCCTTTTCGATTTTTTCACGCAATTTGCTTATATGGACCATTACGGTATTGTCATCGCTTTCGTAAAAACCATTTCCCCAGACGTGTTCATATATGCGGCTCTTCGTAAATACTCTGCCCGGATGCTCCATAAGTAGCTGCAGTATCTTGAATTCGACCGCAGTAAGAGCGATCTCGCGGCCTTCTGCGTTCAACGTGCAGCTCGATTTGTCCAATGTAAGACCGCCTGCCGAGATCCGGCTTTCCTCCGGCCTTTCAGCCGTATTCAGCCTGTAGAATCTACGAAGGTGCGCCTGTACACGTGCAGCCACTTCGAGCGGATTGAATGGTTTTGTGATGTAGTCGTCAGCACCGAGGTCAAGTCCCAGGATCTTCCCGCTGTCGTCGGTCCTGGCCGACAATATTATGATCGGTATGTTATGGGCCTCCCTTATTTTTTTGACAAGTGTGTAGCCATCCATTTCAGGCATCATTATATCGACGATCGCTATGTCGATCCTGTTATTATTCGATTTGACTGCTTTCAGGGCCTCGGCCCCGTTACAGACCTCTATTACGTCGAGCCCTGAATTTTCAAGATACAGCCTCAGGATATCGGTTATCTCCTTTTCATCATCTGCCACCAGGACGGTATAACGCTTATCTTCCATATCAGAACTCCTTTGCCATCAAAACTGTTCCGTCAATTTTTCCAAAAGTGTCGCAGGAGACGCGGGGCCTGCAAATATATGCTGCTTCCAGCCGGGATCATACCTGTCCAGCAGCAGGCATATCGCCATACCGCTCCTGTAATATTTCTCTCTTCCTTTCACATTTTCCTTCAATCCTGTCAAATATTGCCGCATCAGTTTTTTGTCATCTATTGCTTCAGCAGTCTTGAACTCGACATAGCGGGCAGTGCCTTCCACTGTTTCGGTGCGGTCTGTGTATCTGCCGATCAATTCCGCCTTTTCCGGCCCGAACTTCGCAGAATATGCGTCCATAAGAGCCTTCCTTGCTGTCAGGTATTCTTTCGCGATGTCCTTTGAGCTACCCTTTGTTCCGCTCATTGTGCCATCCTCATAAGGCTGCTTTTCCTGAGAATTCACAAGGGTATATAAAAGTGTGGTCAGTTTTTCATCGAGTGATGAAATGGCAGGATCGTTGTCGGTAGCTTCAAGCAGCAGCTCTATTTCGGATTCTTCACATGCCGGTTCCATTAAGCTCAGTTGTTTTTCAAAATATTTGTACTGGAACGCGTGCAGCGCTTCATGGTGCAGGATGGAGATATATTGGGCATCTGAGAGTTTTTTGCTTTCGATGTAAAAGCGGTTCAAGAAAAAGTACTGCGGATCCGAAGACAATCCCTCTGCGATCTGGCCTATGGAATCAAGTTCCGATTTGGTAGGCAGGAACACGTTCATTTCGCCGTTTACCGGGTAGGCTGTACAGGCGGCTACGGGCAAAACCGGCCTCCGCTTTTTTATATCATTATTAAAAATCACATATTCTGATGAGCCTTTTCGTACAGCAACAGGATAATCGTTTATGTTCAATCCCGGCCAAATGCTTTCTGGCGCCCTTTTATCCAATTCAATCGCACTCCGGTAAAGCTCCCGGTCCTCCGATGGCAGTCCGGCCATGCTTAAAGCCAGAACAAAGGCAGTCAATACTATGCCGATGGCCAGGTAAGCCGTTTTGAACATTTTCATACTACACCTCTCTCCTGAAGGTTATAAAAGTAAGGGACAAAAATAAGTAGATCAGCAACAGGCCGGCTGCAACAGGCTGAAGGTCGAGCGGACTTCCCACCAGTACGGCAGAAGCCTGTCCCTGGATCGCCGCAAAGTCAGGTATGAAAAAAAGCAATATTTTCGTTAGTGCAGCCGTAAATCCCTTGGAAGTGGCGGCCAACGCGTCCAGTATACCGTGCAGTATACCCGCGGCATAAATGAGTACACCGCCAATTCCGGCGGCGAAAACGGGCAATTTGATGGTCATCACACTGACAGCCGCACAAAGGAACGCAGAGTTTACGCCCAGCAGCAGTGAACATAAAAATACGGACGGTATGAGATAAAATTTACCGTAGAACAAACAAAACAGGATCAATGAAAAAGAAAGCAGAAGGATGCAGAATATTCCGGCCGCAATATTGCCCGACGTCAGTGCGAACATGTACTGCCACGGCTTGATGCCCCGTACAAGGACAAGGTGTGTCGTCCTGCGTTCGAACTCATTCGGGATGGTCTGGATAGATACCATTATCGCCAGCAGGCAGGCTATAAAGCCCATTATTGACAATGCCACCGGCACCATCTGCTCAAAACCCGCCACCTTCCGGCCATTTATCGTAAGGTGGCTGTTGTTCGTAGTGAGCACGAGCATGAGGACCATACCAATGATCAAAACGATATAGAAGGTTTTGTTCCGGATCTTTTCCCTGAATGTATTGATGATCAAAGCGCACATGTATCTTCACTCCCTCCTGCTATTTCTGTTCCGGGTGCATCCTTCCCTGCGGCTTTCATGAAAAGCCTTTCAAGCCCGGTTTCCATGTATTCGCACCTTTCGACCGAACCAGCATTCCTGCCTTTTACGATGAATACGACCCTGTCAGCGACCTTTTCTACATCGCCGAGTATATGGGAGTTGATAATGACCGACCTTCCCTTCTGCTTCAGTTCAAGTATCAGCCTGATCATTTCCAGCCTGCCGATCGTGTCGAGTCCCGATGTAGGCTCATCCAGTATCAGCAGTCCGGGATCGCCAAGCATGGACTGCGCGGCTGCAAGCCTCTGCAGCATCCCCTTGGAGTACGTCCCGGTCTTTTTATCCCCCGAATCTCCGAGGCCTACCGCATCAAGCAGCTGTTCTATCTGCGCTTCCGCCCTGGGTTTTCCGATTTTTTGCAGCCTGGAATAAAAACGCAGCACTTCACGCCCGGTCAAAAACTGATGAAAATATGGTGTTTCAGGTGAATAACCGATGTTTGCCCCTTCTTTGATCCGGATCGTACCGCTGTCCGCCGCGGTAAGGCCAAGTATTATTTTGATCGTGGTCGTCTTTCCTGCTCCGTTAGGTCCCAGCAACCCCAGAATCTCACCCTCATCGACCCTGAATGACAGGTCCTTTATGACTTCGCAGCTTCCATACCTTTTATACAGATGCGAGCATTCCACAATACTCAATTCAAACACCTCCATACGGCAATTGTAAAACTGGAAGCTTTCGCCAATCTTCATGGAACCTTAAGATAACCTTAAGATAAAAATCGCTCAAGATGGCGCTATGCTCCATTAGGCGCAAAAAACGAGCTGCAGGGCGAATCTTACGCCTTTTTACAGCTCGTTATGATACCAGTTGCGGTATCATGCCTCGATTTTTTCACGTCCATTAAAGTTTCAACCTGCTTATCACCGGCACCTGGCCAGAAGCGACAGGGCTGCCGTCCCTATCCTTTCATTGTCGGCATTCGCCGGAAGGCAGGCGTCCGGCCCTTTCGAAACAAATACGTATGCTCCTTCGGGAGTCCTGACCGTGGTGTTGAAAAGAATACCCCTTCCCTGCTTGTAATAAACGGAAAGGTTGAGTTTGCCCGACGAATACTGCTTCCAGTCCCGGGATCCCAGCCTGCCCATAAGCTCAGCCGAACCGGCGGGTTTAGCGTTGCGGCAGGAAGCCAAAGCGCTTCGTATGCACGCTCCAAGCTGTCCGGGACTATAGGGCGCTTTCAGTTCGGTTACTTCAGAGGTTGCCTTCCCCTCTCCGAACAGGTCAGCTATATATGGTATGAATACGGCATTGCGCTGCGCATCGAAGAAGATGCTGATATTGCCGCAATCGACCTGCTTAACGGTTTTTGCAGGCGCATTTCCTTTTTTCAGCCTTCCGCGCCTCGCATACAGCAAAATGCCTGCTATGAGAGCAGTGACGGTGATGACCAGCATCAACAGCCTTATATATTTCATATATTCTTCGTTCATCTGGAGTCCCTTCAGTTCTTTCCCGGACTTTGACATGCCGCAGGATTTGTTACTTCATTATTTTATCATAAAGGAAAGGGATAGAAAATGAGCTGAATCAAACGGTTTACATGAGCTGGCCGCAAGCCGCACAGAATATACTTCACAACATACCCTATTTACGATATTATTAACAATACAGGCAAATAATTATAAAGAAGAACTGCAATGCAGAAGACGGGGGTCTATGATTTTATGAGGAAGAATCTTTTCATTTATATTACCTCTTTTCTATGCGGTATGACGGTCATGGGAGTGGAACTATCCGCTACAAGGCTGCTCGCTCCGTATTTCGGAACCTCATCGATAGTTTACACCGTGGTCATCGGACTTATCATGATATCAATGAGTATAGGCAACATTCTCGGAGGCCGTTCCGCGGACAAGCACAACGATCTCGGCAGGTTGTTCTCCCTTCTTTGGATAGCTGCACTGTGGGTAGCCATCATACCTCTTATAGGAAAATATATTATAGCGCTTGTGACCGTACTGATGATGTACATACTGCCGGGCAACCTGCTCGTTTCAGGCTCCGTGATATCCTGTCTGCTGGTCTTTTCAGCTCCGCTGCTTATACTCGGAATGGTCTCGCCATATCTCGTAAAACTGGGCGTCAGGGACATGGAAAACAGCGGACGCACGACGGGTGAGATCTATGCGGCCTCTACAATAGGAAGCATAATCGGCACCTTTATACCTACATTCCTGACGATACCCTATATTGGTACCATGAAATCCTTCCTTGTATTTGCACTGGCGCTTAACCTCACCTGCCTGTACTATTTCATCACAACGAAGAAAGGTCTCGTAAAAAGCATCATTACTACCGTACTGACTGCGGTACTGCTTATTGTGCCTGTTCAGAACTCTTTCGCCTTCTGGACCGACGTCGTTCTTGAAGACGAATCGCTTTACAACTACCTGCAGGTCACAGAGAACAGCGACTCTGTCATTCTTTCCACGAACGTCGCTTTCGGCGTACAGTCCATATACAAGAAAAATAAGACGCTTTCGGGGCTTTATTACGATTACGCTGTAACTTCTCCGCTGATGCTGAAGGAAGCTTCCGCAAAAAAGCCTGCGGATATACTTGTTCTGGGCATGGGTACGGGAACCTTTGCGAAGGAATGCAAGTATTTCTTTCCTGAAAGCAGGATCGACGGAGTTGAGATAGATCAAAAGATAGTCGACCTTTCAAAGAAATACTTCGGCCTCACGGACGATGAAGCCAGGATCTACATCAACGACGGCCGTACCTTCCTGTCATCTCCCGAGGCCGGCAAATACGATATCGTAATGGTCGACGCCTACCATGATATAACGATCCCCTTCCACATGTCGACGAAGGAGTTCTTTTCACAGGTCAAGGAGCACCTGAAGCCCGAGGGCATAATAATGATCAATATCAATATGCGTTCGGACAAAAGCACGGAGGTTGAGGATTACCTTACGCAGACACTCCGTTCCAACATGCAAAAGGTCTATAAATTCAGCGTTCCAAACACCACGAACGTTTTCGTATTCTCTTCCGACAATACCGAATTGTTATCGGATTTCAGTAGCAATACTGGCCTGCTCGATGAGAAAAGCCCTGTAAAAACCCTGGCTGAATCGATAATAGATAACTGCACCGAAGTGACCGATTCAAAGTATGTCTTCACCGATGATCTTGCCCCTGTGGAAGTATTAGGTCAGAAGGTCCTTAATGACATTGTCTCCCAGGAACTGGCGTATTTCCGCAAAGAGCTCGAGAACTCCGGCAGTGGGATCCTTGACGTATTCAATATGATCTCCTGACTTCACTAAAATATCAGCACAGCCTGCCCCATATCCCCTCCCTCATATTCCACGAATTTCATTGTCATTGGAACATGCGTATGTGTTACAATAGCAGGGCTGTCCCGTGTCCGCATTCCGCAGAAACGGCCCTGACAGCCAGAGAGATATATGTGAGGAAGAGGGGGTTATATTTTTTGTTTGCCAACACAAAGAAAAAAACAGTGAAGAAGGTCATATGGGTACTGGTATTTGCATTTTCGGTCGCCATCATCGGCAGCATTG
>Ga0207834_1000118_pt1 | contig 26865 bp, 22 predicted proteins | sample LuqExpMetagenom5_FD_187763 | JGI IMG/M metagenome (GOLD analysis project Ga0207834, IMG submission 187763) | Tropical forest soil microbial communities from Luquillo Experimental Forest, Puerto Rico - Sample 5 (SPAdes) | ecosystem: Environmental > Terrestrial > Soil > Tropical forest ...
TCCCACTGTGCTTCGCTCAACTCATATCGACTCGCCACATATCCAGTGCAACAAATCAATTGAACGGCGCAAAGTCTATATGTGGATACCGCCTAGCGCTTTGGCGCGCGGTCCATGGCATCACGCAACGCAAAAAAGGCCGGTACGGGCTGATAGCTGTCATCGAAAGGCAGCGGGCGCTGGGCACGATTCGGCCGCTTTTTGCGATGGCTCTCTATCCGGTTCAGCCAGGTATTGCGATCCGTCAAACCCCAGGTGAGCACGGCCTTCACCGCGCGGTTTTCCAGAGCGACATCCAGATAACTGGTGTACACGGCAGCAATGCGGCGGTCGCGCTCAGCCGTATCGTCTCCATCCACGGCGTCATCGTTCACATCCATCTCGGTCAAATACACTTCGAGCCCCAGTGCCCCGGCATCGGCAATGAACCGGCGCAAACCCGCGCCATAACTGGCTCCGGAGGCAGGCAGATGCGATTGAATCCCCAGTGCGTGAACCGGCGTACCCGCGGCCTTCAAACGCCGGATCAGGTCGAGCGTTGCGGCGCGCTTCTTGGTGGCGTCCTCGCTCTCGTCTTCCACGCCAAACTCGTTGTAGCAAAGCCGTGCGTGCGGATCAGCCTCATGCGCTGTTTTGAAAGCCAGTTCCAGATATTCCGGCCCAATGCGTTCCAGCCACGGACTCTTGCGCAAGCCATCGGAACGGCTGTCGGCCAGATGAACGGCTTCGTTCACCACATCCCAGCTTTCCAGCTTGCCCTTATAGTGGCCCGCCACGGTGCGGATGTGGGTAACAAGCGTCTGGCGTGCATTTTCACGCGTCATTGTGGAACTGAACCACGCAGGAAGATTCTCATGCCACACAAAGTTGTGACCGCGAACAGCAATCTTGTGCGCACGCGCAAAGGCCACCAGCGCATCGCCGTCCGCAAAAGCCCACACACCGGGTTGAGCCTGCAGGTAGCCAAACTTCATGGCGTTTTCCGCCACCACGATGCTGCACTGCTCAGCCAACAAGCGGCAAAAAGCAGGATCGGCAAGATCGGAAGCCGCTACCGCCGCACCTACCTTCAAGCCACGGCGCGCGGCATGAGCGCGGAGCGCGGCCTTGCCGGCCCTTCCGGATTCGGCCAGCAACGGTCGCGAACCCAACAGGGCAAGCGAAGCGGCTGCGGCCACAGTCTGTTGAAGCGATTGGCGGCGAGTGATCATGCGCATCTCCTGACGTACACAGCCTGCGCTGAAGGCCAGGCTGATACAGCTTGATAAGAACCCGCGTTCCAAACCGAGTGTAGATCCTGGCGCTGGCGCGGCCTTCGAGTCCATGGCCGCAAACAACCCCACGGTCGTGCGCGTTAGAGCTTCTCCAGCAAAGCGGCCGAATAACCTGCGACCTCCAGAGTGGAAGCAGACTGCAGATTGCCGGCAGGGGCAAACTGTACACCAGTCTTGGCATCGAGCGCCGGGCCGGTCAGATTGGAACGGTTCAGTCTGCCGGTGTTGAACGGAGCCGGCAGCTCAATCCGGACAGCCTCGGGGCCTTTGTTGACGAAGGCCAGCAACTGCCGCCCCTTCTGGTTGCCGCAATAAGCATTCAGGTTGGCGGCAGTCTCAAGCGGACAACGGGCCACGGAAGCGCCGGCAAAAGCGCGCGCAAACAACATGCCGTAGTACACCGGGCGCGGAGTTGCCAACGCCGTCTCTGAGCTTTCAATCGGCGTGTAGACGCCTTGCCCACCGCCATGCAGGTTGACGCCCGCAAAGCCCGCGGCCGCTGCCCGCAGCAGGTAGTCCGCCGCCCACAGGGCTGAGGCATAGGCATCGCTCACGCCCTTGCGTCCCCCGCCAAAGCAGCTATTGCCTTCGTCCATGCGGTAAGGGACGCCGCCACCCAACAGCCGCGCCTGCGCCACCAATTCAATCTGATGGTCGAGTTCCGGCGTCTGCTTCTGCAGCAACCGTTCGGCGGTCATGGCGGGATTGGAGGCTGGGCCCATGCCGTAGTAATGGCTGGTGAGCATCAGCAGATCGCCTTTGGTACGCTGGGCAAAGGGCAGCACCCACTTCTCCACGTTCCCTTCGGTATCGGGCCCGGCAAAGCGCGCCTCGGGCACACGGGCACGAATGGCCTTGACCCATTGCTCGTACTCCGCCATATACGCAGAGGGACCGTAGCTGGAGGAGCGGAAGACAGGGTCCTCGGCAAAGCCGTCCACTTCATTGCCGATCACAAAACCGGCCAGATGGGGACCAACAAGCGCGGCCACGGCGTCAGCTTCGTCGGCAGCGCGGGCAGCCGAGCCAGAAGCAAAGTTGAGTCCGTAAAGCAGCCGCCAGTTGGTGGCGTCCAGAAATCCGCGCAGGTTTTTGAGGGCTTGTCGGGTGAGGATGCCGCGTTTGTTCTTCTGCACGGAAGGATCCACTAGAGGCCACTCCCAATAGTCCTCGATGCCGTGGCGGATGCCCTCCTTCTGCCTGGGCTCGTTGCGGCCAATGCCTTCCCAGTCGGTGATGTTGCTCAAGTGGCCGCCCATCCTCAGCAACCCAGCGGGACTCAGGGCGCGGAACAGCTCAATCAATTGGCGATTGCCGGACGAGAAGAAGTTTGGGTTGTACAGTTGGCCCGTCTCGTAACTGAGACCGATAAAGTCCAGCGGCATGGGCACGCCCGGCTCGGAGGGCAGATGAAAACGGACCGTGGCGGGCTCGGCCATCAGAAAACGACCAGCAAGGACAGCGCAAGAAGCAGTGGCAAGAAATTCCCGGCGACGCACGATAATTGACCTTTCAGGAACCTGCCAGTATAGCTGGCAGCGAATTCCGCGGGCGATAGTTGGAACGATTCCCGAATCGACCGTGACTGTCTGGATTCCACACAGTCCGCCGCAAGCGATTGGGATGCCCCGCTCAACTACCCGCAAAGTATGCCGATAAAAGCACTGAGATCAAGCGTTCTGCCAGGGAGAAACTGCCCGGGCGAGCGCAGGAGAATATTGCCCGGCCGCTCCCATGTTCACCGCCGGGCCAGTATCTGTTGCGGGTTAAGATGTTCAATTGTCAGGCGGAACCGAGGTGCCCACAGCAAGATCACCGCAAACGGCAGGCAGAGACAACGGATTTCTACATTCGGAACGGAATTCTGTTACAACTCTCCGCAGATCCATCTGGCGCAGGCAGGCATCGATCCAAGTTGATCCAATCTGACATGGGCGAAGGGGGTACGCACAATGAAAACGCTGTTGAGCGTTGAACAGGCTTCTGAACTGATTCGTGGAGGAGCCAAACTGATGCTTGCCGGAGAAGAGCATCTGCTGGCGGCGCTGCCCAAAGGCGACTGGATTGGCGGCACCACGCCCTACATGATGACGGGCAATAGCTGCCTGTGCGCGCGCGACAAGATGCAGGCCGTGGTACTGCCGGAAACAGTTCTCTCCGTGAAGGCCCACATGTATACCGCCCCGCATCTGAAGCTGATTCCCAAGGATTACCGGGCCAACGGATTCTCCGTTGTGATCCTTCCCGCCTTCACAGATGTGCATACGACCTTTGCCAAGGACAGCTCCAGTTGGCCCGATGTTTTCAGCCTCCCGCTGGTGGGGTGGGTGGCAGGCTCGCACCTGGACGATACCGGCAAGGTAGCGCCTAAGGTTTTCAATGGCCAAACTGGAGAATCGTCGGACAGCAAGGCGGTTGTCCTGCATGCGGAACTGACGCCCCATCTATCGGCGCGGATGAACACCGTCAACCTCTTCCAGACCGGCAAGGGCGATGCGATTGCCTTCCCCCAGGGCAGCTTTGAAACCACCGATTGCATCGTGAATGGCGAAAGACGCAACTTTGCCCAATATCTGACCGAGAACAAGATCGACACCAGCGTTCCCATGGTTGCCAATTACTTTGGCGCGCTGGTGAATGTGAGCCTGCGCGAGGTGAATCCGGAAACCGGTAAGGTCTCGTTCTTCGCGCCCATCTTTCCCGGCGTGCACTACCGGTTCGCCGAGCCCATCGCAGATTATCCCGCCGCATATCAGGCGAGGATGAACATCAATCAGCTATGGGCAGGCGATCCCGTGTGGTCCTGCAACTGCATTCTGAATTATCTGGGAGCCGAACTGGAGGGCAAGCCCTCGGGCAAGATGGTCGGGCCAATCGTCTTTGGCGAGATTGCCTACATGTTGCTGAACCACACGCTGGTGTATCTGACCTTCGAACCGCAGTAAAGGCCGCTTGCTCTAGCCGGCTACCAGGGCGGCAAGAGCCAGGACCACCTGCTGGGGAGTAAGCTGATCCACCACAAGAGAGTGATGCGCCTGCCGGTAAAGCGGCAGGCGGCGCTCGTAGCGCTGAGAAAGATGAGCGGCATCGGCCAGAATGGGCCGATCTGCTTCCGTGCCGCGGCAACGAGCCAGGGTGGTGGCCAGCTCCACCTCCAGATGAACCAACAGAGTCCGGGGTTCGGAGAGCAACAATGTGCGAACCGCCTCGGTTTCAATCGCTCCGCCTCCGAGCGCCAGCACCAGATGCTCTTCGGAAATCAGCCGCGCAATGGCGTCGTACTCCCGCTGCCGGAAGCCCGGCTCGCCATGCTGACGGAAGATTTCGGGAATCGAACAGCCCGCCGCGGCTTCAATCACCTGATCAGCATCGGCAAAGCGCCAGCCCAGATGCTGCGCCAGTAGCGGCCCAACAGTGCTTTTGCCCGATCCCATAAAACCGGTGAGCACAATACGGCGAGGCACGAGGTCAACGGATTCCATGTTCACAGTATAGGGAACCGCTCTAACGGGGTCCGTCCGGGACGCTAACGGGCTCTTCGTTCACTTGAACGGGCTGTGGTTTGGGAGCCGGTTTCCGCTTCACCTGGACGTACGCGGGCTGCAACTTGCCAAACACCTGCATCCAGATCCGTAACATATTCCAGCCCAGCAAATAGGTGGTGAGTCCGGACAGGATAACGCCGCCCACGGAGATCAGCACCACGGGCGCCAGCAGAACATCGTCGAGAAAGCCGTTGGGAAAGAAAAACCCGGCGGTGCGCGCCTCATACCCAGCCACGCCCACGCTCTCAGCCATCAGCAGAAGCGCCTGCAGATAGAACAGCCCCATCCAAAAGCCGGTTCTGGGGCGCAGCCACTTGAGCAGCATGGGATACAGATAGCCGAGAAACAGCACAATGGCCAGAAACCCGATCTTGTTACCGGGGACAGGAAAGAAGCCTTGCGCGGAGCATATGCAGCAAACCAGCAACAGCAGCAAATGCACAAACGGGTGCGAGGGCGGCCGGACCGCCTTCTTGCGTTTTACCTTGACCTTTTTTTTGCTGACAACTGGAACGGACTCTTCTTCGCTCACCTTTCTAGTATAGGCATTCTGAACCAGTGGTTCGCAGAATGAGACGACTGACACCCTGTGCCAGGCAAATTGTGGTCTCAATCGAATAGACTGCTTGGGGATGCAGACAGGGAAAGCAAGTCGTACAGCATTGCGCGTTGCCATTCGCCGCGCAGCTCATCAGTTGACCGACCAGCCCCCTGTGCTGGACGATCCGATCGCGCTCCAATTGATTGGTCCTGAGTTTGCGCGCGACATGGATCGCGCCGCGCACCGTGTGGCACGCGACTTCCGCGCCTATCTGGCCGCCCGCGCGCGCTATACCGAGGACCGGCTGACGGAAGCCGTCCGTTCCGGCGTGGACCAGTATGTGGTGCTGGGTGCTGGATTGGATACGTTTGCCTATCGCAATCCCTGGCCCAAGCTACAGGTGTATGAGGTGGACTTCCCGGCCACGCAGGAGTGGAAGCGTTCCTTGTTAACCGAGCGCGGCATTGGCAAGCCAGCCAATCTGACCTACGTTCCTCTGGATTTTGAGCACTGCACGCTGGCCGACGGCCTTTCCGTAGCCGGCTTCAACGCGGCCAAACCGGCCTTCTTTGGCTGGCTCGGAGTAGCACCCTATCTCACGCTGGATGCCTTCCGCGCTACCTTGTCGTACATTGCCGGTTTACCGTCCGGAAGCGGAGTCAGTTTTGATTACGTTTTCGCGCCGGAAACCCTTACGCCTGCCCGGCGCGCCATCTTTGAGCGGTTGCAGAAACGCCTTACCGAAGCCGGCGAGCCTCTGCAGTTGTTCTTCCACGCCGATGCGCTGGCGGAAGAGGTGCGGCAGGCCGGGTTCGTTTGCTGCGATCAGGCCGACACAGAGCGCCTGAACGACATCTACTTCCGCGACCGCGAAGACGGACTGCGCCTCTCCCCGGTGCAGATCGGCATGCTGGCTACCGCCTGGGTCTAGGCGGACATGCAAGGCATAGCGGCTTCCGGCCAGACGAAGCTCCCTACTTCCGCTTCTCGTCCCGTACCAGCATGTAGCGCAGTTGCACCTGCGCGCCATCCTGAATCCGCTCAAACCACATTTCGTACGAATTAATACCGGATTTGTGGGTAACGGTCAGGAACGGGCGGCTCTCCCACACGCTCGTGTCGCTAAAGGTTGTGGCCGCGTAGCCGGGACCGATCTTCCACCCGCGCTTGAACTCCCACTCCAGCTTGGTGCGGTCGATGTCCAGACCCCAATCCTGCGCATGGTTCAGCGGCAGCGTGGGGTAGCCCACGATCTGCGCCGTCAGGTTCCGCCGCAGCTTCAGATCAAAAACCGTCCAGAACCAGAACATGCGCTCGTTATGGGTTTTCTTTCCGGCAGCCTGGTTGGCATAAAGTTCCTCAGTCCACACCAGGCGGGGGCCGTGGATGATCTCAGCTCCTCCGCCGCCAAACCAGAGCTGATGGCCGCCATAACCATCGTCGTAGTAGCCAATATCGGGTACAAGCCAGCGACCGCGCTGCTGATTCCACTCTATCAGGCGGTAGTTGGTGCGGAACGGATGCTGGGCGTTCAATGCCGTGCGCAGCACCACGACGTCCGTTACCGGACTGGGAGTTGGATGCACGTTGCCTGTCTCGGCTGTGCAAGTGGAGGCGGAGAACAGAAAAATCGCGAAAGTGAAACAAAAAAGTCGAAGCAACTGCACAAATACCTTAATGAGCGAAAAGCCTCAACGAGTATACGCTGGCGGACGGGGAACCAACGTGCGCTCCAACACCTTCATCGGGTCTTCCGGCCCGGTCCGTAGACGTCGCGCTAAGATGGTTGCATGCGCTCCTTTGCCCGGGTTTTGCTGGCGGCTTTTGCCGCTCTGACCATGTTGACCGGTTGCGGTTACCACACGCTCGGTGCGGCCACCCATCTGCCACCCGACATGCGCACGCTGGCCGTGCCGGTCTTTGCCACCCGGACCGACGCCTATCGGACCGAGACCGTGATGACCTCCGCCGTGATCCGCGAGTTTGCCGCCCGCAGCCGCTTCCGTGTGACCCCCACGAACTCCGGCTCGGCCGACGCCGTGTTGCATGGCACCATTCTGAGAGAAACCATCTCTCCCTACACCTACAACTCGTCTACACAGCAGTCGTCGAGCTTCCTGATCACCGTGATTGCCTCGGTCACACTCAATGCCCGTGATGGTCGCGTGCTCTACAAGAATGACAATTACGTCTTCCGCCAGCAGTACCAGTCGACAACCGATCTGGCCACCTTCCTGCAGGAAGATCCCGCCGCCATTGACCGCATGGCCCGCGACTTTGCGCGCCAACTGGTGGGCGACGTGCTGGAAGGGTTTTAGGAACAAGAAGGCGAGTTCCGGGAACGAACCCGCGCACGCAGGCCCTGAAACCTGCACTCTTCAACCAGCATCAGCCACCGTACCCTATCGCTCCCCTGCCCTCAGAGGGTATTCTTGGTCAAGATGATCGATCCAACTTTGAGCCGGGAGAGGGCAGCATGAGCGGAGCGCGCTGGGGTGCAGGCTTCACGGCTGTGGGTCGTTTTGTGGCTGAAGTTGAGGCCGCCCAAAAAGGTCAGGGACAATTGCAGCCTGGCTACGTTTTGGTGGGCGATGAGATTTTTCTCTACGACCGCTGCCGCGCCGCCATTCTGAAAGCCTTTGTGCCGGAGGAGTTGCGCGACTTCTGCCTCTCCGAGCTGGATCTCACCCAGGTTTCCATCTACGAGATTCTCGATCGCGCGCAGACGCCATCCCTGATGGCTCCCTTCCAGGTCATCTTTGTCCGCAATGTGCGCACGCTCTACCAGCGCGGCGCCAAGAAGGACGAGTTCGCCGCTCTGGAAAACTACTTCCGCTCCCCTAATCCGCAGGCCGTGATTATCTTTGTGGCCGATTTTGTGCGCATCCCTTCCGACGTGCGGCGCATGGAGATGGACGACAAGAACCGCTACGAGCGCATCAAGGAAACCCTGGGCGAGCATTGCGGCGTGGTGGAGCTGGCACGTGTGAACGAGGACGACGCCATTCGCTGGGTTGGAGCCACAGCACAACAGCAGCAAGGCGTCAAAGTGGAACCGGACGCGGCGCGCGAGCTGGTGGACGCCCTGGGAGCGGACATGATGCTGATCGCCGGCGAGTTGGAAAAGCTTTTGCTCTATGTTCCGCCCCGCCCGTCCATCACTCTGGGCGATGTGGAAACCATGGTTCTGGGGGCCAAGCAGCGCTCGCTCTATGAATTGACCGACGCCATTAGCCAGCACGAAACCGCGCGGGCCCTGGCCCTGCTGCAGGGCTTGCTCAACAGCTCGGATGCCGGCGAGGACGCGGCCATCGGACACTTGTACATGCTGGCGCGCACCTTCCGCCAGATGCTGGTGATTCTGGAAAAGAATGTGCGCGATTCGCGGACCATTTGGCAGGCGCTTTGGCAGGGTTTCCGCATGCCGCCCTTTGCCGCTGAAGACCTGATCAAGCAGGCCCGGCGCTACAAGAGCCGCCGCGAACTGACGCGCGCATTGCGTCTGGTGGCGCGTGCCGATCTGGAGCTGCGCAGCTCACCGCCCGACAAGCGGCTGGTGCTGGAGCGGCTGGTTTACGATCTGGCCACCCCGCCCAAGCCGGCAACTCCCGCATGGCTCAACGGGCAACTCTCGTTTGAAGGCTAAGAATGGAATCGGATGGCGGACAGGTGCAGAACGAGTCCGCTGAAGATTCTGCGCATGGCGCGATGAGCGCTATCGAGCTACAGACGACAGCACTCAACGCTGGGTGATGAAAAGCCATCGGACAGCCTCGTGGACAGACTTGAGGGGCTGGAGAATCATTCCAAAAACTATTTGACGCCTAGCTTGGTCAGGAACGCGCCGTACTTCTGATCTTCTTTCTGAATATGGTTGGTGAGCCAGTCTCTGAGAAAGTTCAGCAGGTGAAGGCTGACCGTGTTCTCGCCCTTCTCAAAGCGGACCAGGAACTCTGCAACCTGCTTGTTCAACGCAACGTGCTCGGCTTTGTGCCGGCTCAATTCCGGATAGCTTTTGGATGCCATCAAGACTTCTTCGGCAGAAAAATGGCGTTTGGTATAGTCGGCCAGCTTGCGCAGCAACGGCCCGGTAACCGACTGCGCTTTGCCCTGCATCATGGCCGCATGCAGATCGTTGATCATGTCAAACAACTGGGTGTGCTGGGTATCCATCGCGTGAATGCCGACGGAGTATTTATTGCTCCACGTCAAAAGGGGCATGAATCACCTCACGAGCTATGGCTCGTCAGCGATGATATCGGTGAAATTTCGGAGAAGTTGAGTTGGAAAAGAAATTTAAGGCAAGAAAGAATTCCATGCCTTGAAGCCAGCGGCCGTTCAGGCAGCGGTGCAACGCCGCAAACAACAGCCGCCAAGCGGCGATCAAACCTTCAAAAAGCTAGTAGATTCCCAGGCTGTTCAGATACGGACCATAGAGCCGGTCGACCTGCTCCATATGGTCCAGGTAGGTATCACGCAACAGGTTCAGAAGAAGATGCGTCTGCGCGCCCTCACCGTACTGGATACTGCGGGCCCGCAGAATCATCTCGCTGAGCAACTTGTGGTGCGCAACGCGATGCTCTTTCAACTGCGGGTATTGGTTCTGCTCCATCAACTGCTCTTCGCTCCAGAAGTGCATGCGCGTGAATTCGATCAGCCGGTCAAAGATCTCCATCACCTGCTCACGCCCGCGGCCCCGCACCAGGGCTAGCCGCAGTTCGTTGAGCGTATCCATCAGGATGCTGTGCTGGTCGTCCATGGCGCGAACGCCTACCGCACAATCATGGTTCCAGGTTAAAAGCGTCACATCTGCCTCCACTACGCGCTAATGGAGGTATCGGTCGAACGCCATGGGGGCGTTACGCACCAGAGGTATGGGTGGATGACTTCGGTTAGGTGAAGTTGTGGAAAAATTATTCGATCAGCAAAGTCGGTTCTGCATCGTGAGACCGCAAGGTCAGGGCCAGGGCCGCGCCCACAATCAGCGAACCGCCCAGCCAGGCAAATGGCCCCAGCTTCTCGCCCAGCAGTTCCACGCCCAGCACAGAACCGAGGGCCGGCTCAATATTCAGGAACACACCCGCCCGCGAAGCCGGCACGTGGTGCAATCCCCAATTCCACAACAGAGTAGTGGAAGCCGTGCAGAGCACGCCGCTGGCCGCCAGCGCCAGCCACACCTTCAGGCTGACTCGGGCAAATGGAAAGGGTTCAATGGCGACATGCGTCAGCGGAGCAGCCAATTGCTCCACGGCGACCACAGCAGCCAGCATCAGGGTACCGGAAAAGATGGTGGCGGCGGTAACGGCGGGAGCACTGTGGCTTTGCAGCAGCTTCTTGCTGAGCAGAATCCAGGCCAACGCCACCACCAGCGAGCTGAGCACCAGAAGATCGCCGTGCAGGGTAGGCTCACCCTTTGCCGCGGGGCCGCGATGCCCGCCCAGCGTAACCAGCACCGCGCCGATGGTTGAAGCCACCATAATGGCCCAGCCGTAGCGGTCCAGCCGCTCTCCGGCAAACAGGGCGGCAGCAGCAGCCAGCAACACCGGCATGGCGCCCACCATGAGTGAAGCGTGGCTCACCGTGGTCATGGCCAGGCCATGAAACTGCATCAAAAACTGGATAGGAATGCCAAAGCTTGCGGCCAGCAGCAGATCCCGCAACTCGCCGGGCGCAAACCGCACCTTCAGGCCGGAGCGCATCAGCCGTACCAGCGCCACTGGCATCATCCCCAGGCAGGCAAACAAAAAGCGGTAGAGCACCATATGCTCCACGCTCATCTCATTCAGCGCTAAGCGTCCAAAGTAAAAGCCGGTGCCCCACAAGCTTCCGGCCAGCGCACAGGCACCGTAACCGAGTAGATAATGTGGAGCTTGAGGCGCAGCCTGATTCCGCGCGGGGGTCAATTGTTCGCATACCGGCTGATTCGCCATCGATTCTGTCCTGTCTCCGTGTTCTCTTTTTATTGTCGCCCATGGGATTGGGGCCCGTATCACAGCGCCGGGGTGGGGCCATAGGTGAAAATAGGTGTGAGATGACGATGGGGCAGGCCGCGCAACGCACACACAAGCTAAAAACAGCAGGGAAAAGGGCGGCCATCGTTCTGCTGGCGGCAGCCTCGTCTTCCCTGCTGGCCGATCCTGGCGCCAGCACGGCAGCCGGTGCCGGCAAGCCTCGCACTGTGCATGTCCGCGCGTTGCCCGGCGGCGTGCCATCCGCCCCCACCTTCAAGCCCACCCTCTCGATTCCGGTGGCGCCGCTCGGCTACACCGTGCCGGGAGCCTTCTACATGGGCCAGCGCGCCAGCCTGGTTTCTCTGGACTTTGTAGATGAAAACCGCATTCTGTTCACCTTCCGCGTACCGGGTTTGCTGCACCGGGAAGCCCATGACGCGCGGCAGGCCAGCGGAGACGACAGCATCCGCCAGATTCGCGCGCTGGTTTTGCGGTTGCCAGCCGGCACCATCGACACAGAAGCCGTATGGACCGTTCACGACCATTCCCGTTACCTTTGGATGCTTGCCGACGGCCACTTTCTGTTGCGCGACGGCGACACACTCCAGCAGGCCGATGCCAGCCTGGAGCTGAAACCCGTTCTGCACTTGCCCGCCCCCATTCTCTGGCTTGAAATGGACCCCGAGGAACGCATCCTGGTCACCAGTTCCCGCGAGCCGGAAGCCGGAGCGTCCAAATACGGCATCCACGCCAACGATGCCCCTGAAAGCAAGCCTGAAATTCTGTTGCGTGTGGTGCGCCGCGAAAACAACCAGGTAATGGTCGTCAGCCGCGTGCGCACCCTCACCCACCTCGCCTTCACCAGCGAGGGCTACGTGGAGGCACTGCGCAGCCGCGGCATCAACTGGATGCTCAACCTGAATTCCTTTTCCGGTGGCAGCAGCCGTGTGCTGGGGCAATTGGAATCCACCTGCATGCCGCGCATCGATTTTCTAACCTCTACGCAGATGCTCACCAGTTCCTGCAGCCTGAACGGCGCGCGGCGTCTTGCCGGCATCTCGACGGCAGGCGAGTTGGAATGGACGGATGAAGTTCAGCCCGCCTCGGTATGGCCGGAGATGGTGCGCTCGGCCAATGGTGCGCGCATCGCCCAGACCACACTGGAGTCCACGCATGCCATCAGCGCCACCGCGCCGCTGGGTCCCGACGACATCAAGGGGCAGGCCGTACGCGTGCTGGAGGCGTCCACCGGCGAACTGCTGCTAGAAACCGCGGCCAGCCCGGTCTACGATGCCGGTGGGAATGTGGCACTCTCGCCCAGCGGACGACGCCTGGCTGTATTGAGCCACGGGGCCCTGGAAATTTTTGACTTGCCGGCGGCAACAGGCACCGCGTCCCCCGCCACGGTACAGAATCGGCAATAACGCTCCGCCCCTTGGAAAAGCTGTGTAAACTGGGCGATGGGAGAAACTTCGTGTCCTCGGCACCCCTCCAATTAACGGCCGCAGCCGCCACGCATCGCGGGCGCAAACGGCCTACCAACGAAGACGCCTTTGGCTTCTCGGTGGAACACGGCGTCTACGTTGTTTGTGACGGGATGGGCGGCGCGGCGGCTGGCGAAATTGCCAGTTCCCTGGCCGTCGACGAGATGATCCGCCTGATGAGCAATCGCACCACCCAGCCGCTGAACGACGTGGCGCTGGATGCGATTCAGTGCGCCAATACCGCCATCCATAGCCGCTCGCAGCGTAGCGCCAAGTTGAGCGGCATGGGCACCACGCTGGTAGCGCTGGTGGCTGACGACGCGCATTTGTGCGTAATGAATGTGGGCGACAGCCGCTGCTACCGGCTGCGCAACGGCGAGCTAGAACAGGTGACGCTGGACCACTCGCTGGTGGAAGAACAGGTGCGCATGGGAAACATGACTCCCGACGAGGCCCTGCGCTCGCCCCTGCGCAACGTGATTACCCGCGCTCTGGGAACGCAGCGCGAGGTAACCACCGACGTCTTCGAAATGCAGCCTGAAGCCGGCGACCTGTTTCTGCTCTGCTCTGACGGCTTGACCCGCGAGCTGAGCGACCTCCAGCTAACCCAACTGCTACTGCAGGATGAGCCGCTGGATCAGTTGAGCGGGACCCTGGTGGCGGCCGCCAACAAGGCTGGCGGCCATGACAACATCACCTGCATTCTGGTTCGTGTTGAAACGGTACCCGGCTCCTGAACCAAAGCCTGCACCCTGTCCGACCCGCATCAGCGGTATTCTGTCCTTGACCATGTTCAGGAACGATGCGCTCGTGCGTTTTACCAGGGCTCTCCAGGCGACTGCCAGCGGGACACGTCTGCGCCCTCTTGCGCGCTATTCTCTCTTCACTCTGCTGGTTCTGGTGGCACTGCTGCTCCTGACCGCGGGGGGTGGCGTACTCTGGCTGCGTTCGGTGACCCAAGCTGCACTGCCGGTGCTCGATGGCGATCTGCACGTGACAGGACTTGCCGCGCCGGTAACCGTCCGCCGCGACGCCCACGGAGTTCCGCACCTGGACGCGGCCAGCGAACACGATCTCTTTTTGGCCCAGGGCTATGTGACCGCGCAGGACCGCCTGTGGCAGATGGATGCCTTGCGCCGCAATGCCCGTGGCGAACTGGCCGAGATCCTGGGCCATTCCATGGTGGAACACGACAAGATGCAGCGCGTACTGCAGTTCAAGACTACGGCCGAACGCGTCTACCGCAACCAGCCGGAAGCGGAAAAAGCGCGCTTCGATGCCTATGCCGAAGGCGTGAATCTCTATATGGCCGGGCACGCCAATTCCCTGCCCCCGGAGTTCCGTCTGTTTGGCTACAAGCCGCGGCCGTGGACCGGCGCCGATTCGCTGGCCGTGGGCCTGCTGGTGGTGCAGATGCTCGACACCCATTGGGAGACCAAGCTCACCCACCTGCATGTAGCCCAGAAGCTCAAGGATGAACGGCTGATTGCGGATCTCTATCCAGTGAGCTCCTGGCGCGACCGCCCACCGACAGGCGAACGACGCACCTATGGCACACCGCCCCCGCCGCGCGCGGCGCGGGACACGGAATCCAGCGACGAAGACGACACCCCCAACGAAGCTCTTGCCTTGCCGCAGGGCCTGACTCCGCAGGATCTGGCCGCCGTTGCTTCGGTAGCGATCGATCCGCGCGCACTGCGCGCCACCATGGGCCTGCCCAGTTGCGACGGCTGCCAGTCCGGATCCAACAACTGGGTGGTGAGCGGCGCGCACACCGCCAGCGGAAAGCCTCTGCTGGCCAACGATATGCATCTGAGCCTGATGGCGCCCAACATCTGGTACATGGCCGACTTGAAGGCGCCCGGTTATCACGCGGCCGGCGTCACCCTGCCCGGCATGCCGTTCGTGATCGAGGGCCACAATGAGCATGTGGCCTGGGGCATTACCGCGCTGATGGGCGATGTGCAGGATCTCTACGAAGAAAAGCTGGACGGCAAGGGCAACTTCAACTTCCATGGAGCGGGATGGCGGCCCCTGAAGATGCGGCGCGAGGTGATCCATGTACGCGGCTCGCACGCGGTGAAGCTGGATGTGCAGCTCACCGACCACGGTCCGCTGCTGACGCCCATTCTGCCCCGGGGCGAGAAGCCCTATGCCCTGAAATGGACCGTCTTCGACGAGCACTTGAACACTATGCCCATCTACCGCGTGAATACCGCGTCCAACTGGACGGAGTTTACCGCGGCGCTGAGTGACTGGGCCTGGCCCTCGCTCAATATGGTCTATGCCGACGATCAGGGACACATCGGCTACCATGCCGTGGGCCGCATTCCATATCGGCCCGCGCGCTACCTGGGAGGCGATTACCCGCTGCCCTACGATCCGCTGAACACACGCAACGAGTGGGGCAATCCTGGCAAGGACGCCAAGCAACTCCAGCTCTACATCCCTTTTGACCAGATGCCACAGGCCTTCGATCCGCCCTCGGGTTTTCTGGCCACGGCCAACTCCAACGTGACCACGCCCAAGAGCGCCACAGTTTCCACCAACTGGATGGATCCCTACCGCACGGAGCGCATTTATAAGTCTCTTGAAGGCCGCGATGGCCTGACGGCAAAAGACATGCTTGAGGTGCAGACCGACATCTACAGCGAGTTGGATCAGCAGATGGGCCAGCGGATCGCCTACGCCTTGGAGCATGCCGCCGCCAACGACAGCAATCTGCAACAGGCCGCGAAACTTCTGCACCAGTGGGATGGCAGACTCTCTACCGACTCGGCAGCCGCCTCCCTTGTGACCCAGACGCGCCGCGCTCTCTGGCCGCTGATTCTGGAGCCCAAACTCGGCAAGGAATGGACCGAGTACGAGTGGGGCGAAAAGAACTTTGCCGAGGAAGAGATTGTGATGCGCGCCAAGAAGGCGTGGCTGCCCAAGGGCTACCGAAACTGGGACCAGTTGCTGGTGGCGGCCGTACGCAGAGCCATTGCCGAAGGCAAGGCTCCAGCCGACCTGACGCAGTGGAACTACGGAAGCTGGCACGTGGTCGATATCGAGCATCCCATCGGCCGTTTGCTACCGCTGGTAGGGCGCAAGGCCGGGACCGGCGAATGGCCGCTCTCAGGCGACACAACCACCGTCAAGCAGGTGGGACGCGCCTTTGGCCCTTCGCAGCGCTTCACCATGGACTGGAGCAATGTGGATGGCTCTACCCAGAACATCGTGCTGGGCCAGAGTGGTAATCCCATGAGCGACTACTATCGCGACCAGTGGAACGATTGGTATGGCGGCACTACTTTTGCCCTGGCCTTCACAGAGCAGGCCGTTGCCGCCACCGCGCACCACACTCTGCGGTTGTTGCCATAAGGCCGATCCCCCGCTGCAACCGGAACGCTTTCCTGGCCCACAAAAAATGCTCCGCAGCCGAAGCCGCGGAGCATTTTTGTTCTTGTCTGAACCAGTGTCGGAATCCGAAGTCGCTTAGCGCAGTGTGGCCAGCGGAGCCGGATCCATGTCGGCATAGTCCAGATTCTCGCCGCCCATGCCCCAGCAGAAGCTGTACGCGCGGGTGCCGACGCCGGAGTGGATCGACCAGAGGGGCGACGCCACAATTTCCTTGTCGGCCATCACAATGGGGCGCAGTTCCTGCGGCGAACCCATCATGTGGAAGACGCGCGCATCCTCACCCATGTTGAAGTACATGTAGATCTCCGAGCGGCGGATGTGGGTGTGGGCCGGCATGGTGTTCCAGTTCGAACCCGGAGCCAGATGCGTTACGCCCATCACCAACTGGCAGCTCTTGGCGCCGCCGGTGTGGATGTACTTGCAGATGGTGCGCTTGTTGCAGGTCTCGAGCGAGCCGAGCTCCATGGGCGTGGAGTCTTCCTTCTTGACCACGCAAACCGGGTAGCTGGTGTGCGCCGGATAGCTCATGATGTAGAAGATGGCCGGAGCAGCCGCGTCCTTGGACGCAAACACAATCTCCTTGGATCCACGGCCAATGTAGATCACGTCGAGGTTGTTCAGCTCATAGCTCTTGCCATCCACGGTCACCGTGCCGGCGCCGCCGATATTCAACGCACCCAGCTCGCGGCGCTCGGCAAAATACTCGGCGCGCAGCTCGGGATAGGTTCCGAGGGTGAGCGGAGCAGCCACCGGAGCGGCATAACCGACCACCGCACGATCCAGCTCCACGTAGTTCAGGTTGATCTCGCCGGCCTTACACAGCCCATCCAGCAGAAACATCTCGCGGATCTCGGCCGTCGTCATGCGCTGGTAACGCACCTGATCGGCCATGGTGATCATCTTCATCGTCTCGTTATCCCTTCTGTTCTGCCCCTCGGCATTCCGCTGTCTGGCAGACTCGTCCACTTTTTATTTTACCCCTGAATCATTTCCCTTCGGCAGTAGGGTCCCAGTTGTCGGAACCCTTCAGGAAGGTGGCCGGTTCCCACTTTTTTGCCTCTTCCGGGGTGAGCTGATGCATGTGCGGGTCGCGTTGGCCAGGATGGGCTCCAGGGCCGGTAGAGTCAAACTCCGCATAATAGACAGTTTCAAGCGAATGCGTTTCCCCGGGATGCCATTCCCTGAAGCCCGCGGGAGCAATATGCTCTCCCATCTCGGTATGCAGGTAGACGACGGTGGCATAGGGCCGCCAGGGGCGTCCGAGGAAGACCGGGCTGGTAACGCCCGCGTCCTGGGTGAGTTTGCAGCGGTTGAGCACAAAGCCGGAGTCCTGCGCCGGATAGTGCTTGCTCTGGGCGGTGATGTAGCCGCCGGCATGGGCCGTGGAACGGATCTCACAACGGTCGAATACGGCCTTGCTATCGCCAAAGATGAAGTCGACATTGCCGGAGATGAGGCAATCGGAGAAGTACTGGCGGGTAGGGATGCAATCCTTGCCGTCGGGCCCGCAGTTTTTGGTGGCGGTATAGACGGTGTCCTGATTGCCGAGCAAATGCACGTTATGGAAGATGGCCCGGTCGCCGGTCACCAGCACAGCCAGCGCCTGCGAACCCTGCGTCTTCTGCTCGTGTGTCTTGTTGAAGTCGTTCTCGATGGTAATGTTCTCGGCCTTGAAGTCGTCGGCCAGCACATTCATCGTGGCGCTCTTGAAGGTGCCGCCATTCTCGCCTGCGTTGCGGTCCAGCACGATCCGCGTCAGCGAAGGATCGGACTTGTGGCTGCGGATGGTGATGTGCGGCTTGGTCACCGTGATCAGCTCGCGATACTCGCCCGGAGCCACCGAGATGGTATCGCCTGGCTTGGCAATATCGAGCGCGCGCTGGATCGAGTAGAAGTCGCCCGTTCCGTCTGCCGCCACATACAGCGTGGGATCTTCCTCCGGCACCTTACCCTTCAGCTCCGGCGCGGTGGGAATAGGCTCCATGGGAATAAAGCGGGCGTCGCAGTTGTAGGGCTGGCCTTCAGCGGCGGCATCGGCCTCAACCGGAGTTGCGTTATCCCCCTTCGGCACAAGGTTGCCCTTGCGCGGCCCAAGCGTAATGTCGGCATCCTTCACATAGAAGAGCGAATCCTTCTGCTGGTCGGCCCACACATTGTCGAGCGTAATGCCCAGCTTGTGCTCCGCGTCGAGACCAAGAAAGGTATACGCCCCCGGTGTGGTCACATGCACGTTTTCCAAGTGAATGTCGCGATAGATCGGCAGACGATTTCCCTTGAACGTGGTGTAGTGCGGAGTGAAGACCAGCGGGTTCATCGTATTGCGAATGCATACATTGCGATAGAGGAAGTCGTGCACGTAGCCGCCGCGGCTGGGATCGCTTTTGATGCGCAGGCCGTTATCGGCGCCGTCGATGGTGAGGTCGTCCACCAACAGATGCTGCGCGCCGCCATCCGTACCGGAACCAATGGACATGCCATGACCGGCATAGAAATGGCTATGCAGCACGCTCATGTTCTCCACCCCGCGGCCGGGCGCGGGCTTCAGGCACACATCGTCATCGCCGGTATGGATGCTCGCATAGGCAATGGTGATATTGCGCGAGCTGCCGGGATCGATGCCATCGGTGTTGCGCGCCGTCTTGGGCGTGCGGATCTTCACACCCCAGGCCGTAAAGCCGTCGGTCTGGCTGAGCGAGACGTGAAAGTTGGGCGAGTTGCGCAGGGTGATCTTGTACATCACAAAACCGTCGGCATGGCTGAGGACAATCAGCTTGGGCACCGCCTGATTGAGATCCTTGACCTTGGCCTCCTTGGAGAGCTCCCACCAGGTTTCCTTCTGGCCGATAAGGGTTGCGCCGCCGCGTCCGTCAATGGCGCCGTCGCCCATCAGGCCCGCGCCCTCCACGTGGTCGCCACTGATGAACGGCTTGCAGCGGTGCCCGTGCTCGGCAACAGTGCCGCAGGTGCCAGGTTCCAAATCGTACAGGCGGGGATCGCGCGCGGCAGCCAGCACGGTGTTCGCACTCACCACCAGCGTGACGCCCGGCCGCATGGTCAGAGGGCCGGTGATGAAAACATATTTTGAGCCCTTGGCCTTGAGCACTACAGCCTTGCCCTTCTCGCAGCCATCCATGGCGCTCTGTACGCGGGCGGTATCGAGGCGCTTTTCATCGGCCTCGGCCACTACGCCGTGGGGCGCGGCAATCGCCGCTTCCAGCGTGACGCAGGCATCTGGAATCTTCGGCTCGGTCACATGGCGGGCGTCTTGCGCACCGGCCGTAAGAGCAAACAGACAAGGCAACGCAAAGACAAACATGCGCAGTGAGTTCAGTTTCATTGCGGATCTCCCAGCCGGCACATCTTCAGAAAATGAGGACCTAAGAGGACTGACCACCGGCAGGCTACAGGGTACCTGACGGCAACCTACAGGCGTCAAGATAACGATCTACGTCTCACTCGAAGAAATCAATTTATTCAACAAGAAAGAGGAGATTTTCGCAGCCGCTTGCGCCGCATTGCTGGTCGAACCTCCCAGCCGCTACAATCGGCTTCACGCACCACCACGCACGCCAACGCCTCCGGAGTTTCCGCCATGCTTCGTTTTCTGCATCATTTTGCCGCTGTTGCCCTCGCCGCTCTCCTGGCCGCGCCGCTTGTCTCCGCACAGGCTGCGAGACCTGCCACGCCTCCCAAGATCATGTTGGTGGGTGACTCGACCCAGACAGCCAATGCAGGCTACGGCAACGGCTTTTGCGCCAATCTAACCGGGGCAGTCTGCTTGAACAACGCCAAAGGCGGGGCCAGCACAAAAACCTACCGCGCCGATGGCCTGTGGGAGAAGGCGCTTGCCGCCAAGCCCGATTACATGCTGATCCAGTTCGGTCATAACGATATGGAATCTGCCGACCACCTTCCCCGCCAAACCGATCTGAAGACCGAGTACCCTGCCAATCTGCGGCGCTTTATCGAGGAAGCGCGGGCCCACGGCATTACGCCGATTCTGGTCACGCCCCTCACCCGCCGCTACTACCAGGCCGATGGAAAAGTGCACTCCGACCTGCTGGCCCACTCCGCAAGCATGAAGGCGGTGGCGGCGCAGATGAAGGTGCCGGTGATCGACCTGCAGGCCGCGAGCATCGCCTACCTGGACACGCTCACCGAGGCCGAAGGCAATCAATTGGGCATCTTCAAGAAGGATGCGGACGGCAAGACCATTCCAGACAAAACGCACCTGAACCCTCTGGGCTCATATCTCTTCGGCCGCATGGTGGCCGAGGCGCTGCCCAAGGCGGTTCCAGCGCTGGCAAAATATGTGCGGCCCACTCCGGCTCTTCTGACGCCGGCAGCTATCCGCACCGTAGATATACTGCACAATGCCCGCCTCCGTGTGGTGCTGGTGGGCGACTCGACGGTAAACCCCGGCGGCGGCTGGGGCGCGGGCTTCTGCCAAATGGTGACGCCCAACGTGGAGTGCATCAACGACGCGCTCAACGGCCGCAGTTCGAAGAGCTTTTATGACGAAGGCGCCTGGAAGAAGGCCATCGACGAGCACGGCGACTACATCCTGATCCAGTTTGGTCACAACGACCAGCCGGGCAAGGGGCCGCAGCGTGAAACCGATCCGGAGACCACCTATGCCGCTAACCTGCGCCGCTACATTGCCGAAGCCCGGGCAGCCGGCGCCAGGCCGGTATTGGTCACCTCGCTGGCCCGCCGCAACTACAAGGACAGCAAGCTGGACGACACCCTGGAGCCCTATGCCGCAGCCACCAAGCACGTGGCCATAGAGGAAGGCGTGCCGGTCATCGACCTGCATACGGCCAGCATGAAGCTACTGGCCACCATGAGCCAGGAAGAGGCCGACAAGTTCGACGCCGACACGCACCCCGACGCCAAGCAGGAAAACAAGCAGAAGGGCCCTGACCGGACGCATTTGAACCACGAGGGACAAATGGTGTTTGGGCGCATGGTCATTGACGATCTGGCCCGGCTCTGCCCCGAGTGGGGACCGAATGTGCTCGGCGCGCCGGCTGCGGCTGGACCGTCGCCTACAGCTTCCACTTCGTCCGTGCATCCTTAACGCAGACGGACATTCCCTGCAAAAGACCAAGCCCGGCAGAAATCTATGCCGGGCTTGGTCTTTTCTCTGAGAAGGTAAAGTCTTAGCTGCGCAGCCGGTTTAGCAGATCTTGGGGATGAACGGGCTTGGCGAGAATTTCGAATTCGTAGCCACGGGCGCGAGCCTTTTCCAGCAGATCGGCGGTCGCGGCCTGACCCGAAAAAAGCAGGATCTTGATCTTGGGCAGAACCTCGCGGATGCGGATGGCGGCATCAATCCCGTTCAAGTCGGCCATGATGACGTCAGAGATCAGCATGTTCGGTTGCCACTCGGCGGCCATCTCCACGGCGCGTTCGCCAGAGTAGACAGCGCGAGCCTCAAAGCCGCTCTGATTCAGGATCACAGAGAGCGTATCGGCAATCACCCGTTCATCGTCGACTACCAATACCCGGGATTTTGCGGTTGCGTCGGCCATTGTCCCTGCTCACAAACGGAATTGGATTGCCACATCGGCAGTCAAGCGCCTGCGTGCGGCGCAGCCCGTGTAATAACGATCTCACCCATCATACCCTCCACGACCCAATTCAAACAGCAGCAAGATGCATAACGGGTACAACGCTTTTCCTGCCAACACATTCACCCGGCTTCAACGCAATCAGCCTATACTGATAAGTAACGGCAGAGTGCCCGCGCGCCGTCCCCATCCGGAGAAATAGCATGAGTGAAACGGTCTTCCCCAACCAGGAACAGGCCTCGGCCCCGCTGCAGGCAGCAAACGTGATTATCCGCGCCGAAAAGGTAGAAAAGTTCTACCAACAGCCCAGCCAAAACCGCATTCAGGTGATCTCCGCCACGGATCTGGCGGTGGTGCCGGGAGAGATTCTGGCTCTGCTCGGACCTTCGGGGTCGGGCAAATCCACCATGCTGCGCATGCTGAGCGGCCTTTCCAAGCCTACTGCCGGACAGGTGTACTGGCACGACAAGCCGATTGACCAGGCGGAGATCAATGTCTCCATTGTCTTCCAGAGCTTTGCACTGTTTCCTTGGCTCACCGTGCTCGAAAACGTGGAAGCCCCCTTACAGGCCCGCGGCGTACCGGCTGACGAACGCCGCGCACGCAGCCTGAAGATGCTGGACACGGTCGGTCTGGACGGCTTTGAAGCGGCCTACCCCAAGGAGCTCAGCGGCGGCATGCGGCAGCGGGTGGGCTTTGCGCGCGCACTGGTGGTGGAGCCAGAGGTGCTTTTCATGGACGAGCCCTTCAGCGCGCTGGATGTGCTGACGGCCGAGAACCTGCGCTCGGAACTGCTTGAGCTCTGGTCGAAAAAGACCATGCCCACCAAGGCTGTTTTTCTGGTAACGCACAACATTGAAGAGGCTGTCCTGCTGGCGGACCGGATCATTGTGCTGGGCCGCAATCCGGGGCACATCCGCACCGACTTCCGGGTGCAACTGGCCCATCCGCGCGACCGCAAGTCCGATCCCTTTACGCAGTTGGTGGATTACATCTACAAGGTGCTCACGCGGCCCGACGATCCGGCCAGCGAAGCCCCCGGCCAGCACACCGCGCCACAGGTGCGCGACCAGCGCCAGATGCACTACCAGATGCTGCCCCATGCCCGTCCCGGAGGCATTGCCGGTTTGCTGGAATTGCTGATCGACAAGGGCGGACGCGACGATATCTATCGTCTGGCCGACGATCTGGCCTTCGAGGTGGACGACCTGCTGCCGATTGTGGATGCTGCGCAGTTGCTGGGTTACCTGACCGTGGAAGAAGGCGATGCCGTGATTACATCGGCAGGCGAGGAGTTTGCCAACTCCGAAATTTTGCGTCAGAAAGAACTCTTCCACGACGCCGCGCTCCAACACGTTCTGCTGCTGCGCCAGATCCGCCGCGCCCTCGAATCGAAGAGCGACCACTCGGTGCCCGAGGAGTTCTTCCTGGACATGCTGGACGAGCAGTTCAGCGAAGAAGAGTGCCTGCACCAGATGGAAACCGCTGTGGCCTGGGGCCGCTATGCCGAGCTGTTCGACTTTGACGCCGGACGCCGCCGCTTTGTGCTGCCCGACTGGAACGACGAAGAGCCAGTGCACACCGAGGAGGTCCATTGAAGACACCGCCTCTCGGACGCACGCCGGTCACTCCGCCGCGGTCGCGCTCCTTCCTGATCGATGCAGCAGTCAGCCTGGTGCTGCTGGCCATCTTCTTCGCCATCATTGCCACGGGTCGTTACTGGCTGGGCCGGCCGCTGCCGGAAACCAACATCTCGCACTCCATCTCCGCGCTGCCGCTCTACGCCTTTTACTCCTGCGTGCGGATTGCGGTGGCATATCTGCTGAGCCTGGTGTTCGCCATCAGCTACGGTTACATTGCCGCCTACAACAAGCGGCTGGAACCGTGGATGATTGCGGTGCTCGACATTCTGCAGTCCATCCCGGTGCTGAGCTTTTTGCCGGGCGTGATGCTGGCCATGATGGCACTGATTCCCGGCCATCAGATGGGCATCGAACTGGGCTCCATTCTGCTGATCTTTACCGGGCAGGTGTGGAACATGGCCTTCAGTTTTTACTCTTCGCTCAAGGCCATTCCGCGCGAAATGATCGAAGCCACGCGCATCAACCGCTTCAGTCCCTGGCAGAGGTTCTGGCAACTGGAGCTGCCGTCCTCGGCCATCGGATTGATCTGGAATTCGATCATGAGCGTGGCGGGTGGATGGTTTGCGCTGATTGCCTGCGAAACCTTTCCGCTGGGCGCGCGCAACTTCCGGCTGCCGGGTCTGGGCAGCTATCTGCAAGCTGCGGCCTTCTCCGATCCTATCGATGGCCATGCCCTTGGCTGGGGCGTGGCCACGTTGGTGCTAATTATTGTGGCCAGCGATCAACTGGTGTGGCGTCCGCTGATTGCCTGGAGCGACAAATTCAAAATTGAGCAGGTGGAAAGCTCGCGTACCATCACCTCGCCGATTCTCACACTGTTGCAGCGGCCCAGCCGCGTGCTGGCACTGCCCGGGCGCGCGCTCGATGCCGTCAGCGAGCGCATCTATCAGCGGCTATCGCACTCCGAACAGTGCCGCGTGGTGCATGCCATGGACGACGAAACCCGGCGCAAAAACATGCTGGTGCCCGGTCTGGCCGGCTTCTTTGCCGCGCTCTTCGTCTTTTGGGGTGTGCTGCACGCCTGGCAACTGGTACAGAGCACAACCTGGCACGATCTGCGTACGCTGCTGACCGCGGCCGGAGCAACCTATCTGCGCGTGAATGCGTCACTGCTGATTGCCGCGCTATGGACCATTCCGGTAGGTGTCGCCATCGGCTCCAACCAGAAGCTGGCTCCGCTGCTGCAGCCCGTCACCCAACTGATTGCCTCGATTCCCGCCTCGGCCTTCTTTCCGCCCATGATGCTGGTCTTCGCCACCATCGGCATGGGGCTTGGCTGGGGATCGATCCTGCTGATGCTGATGGGCACGCAGTGGTACATCCTGTTCAACGTCATTGCGGGAGCCATGTCCATTCCTTCCGACCTGAAGGAAGCCGCCATGGTCTACAAGTTCACTCGCTGGCAACGCTGGACGCGCCTGATTCTTCCCGGCATCTTCCCTTATCTGGTCACCGGCATGGTTACAGCCTCCGGTGGCGCGTGGAATGCATCAATTCTGGCGGAGTACGGACTGCTCGGCAACCGCACGTTCCAGACCATTGGACTGGGGTCGCAGATTACCGCGGCGCTGGCCAACAACAACTTTGCCGCCTTGCTACTGGCCACAGTTCTGATGGCGGCCATTGTGGTGACCACCAACCGGCTGCTATGGCGCAGGCTCTACCGGCTGGCCGAAACCCGCTACAAGCTCGAAGGCTGACGCTGTAGCGCATCTACAATCGAGTGCAGGAGACGCCGCGATGGTACGTGTGGGACTGGTGGGCTTTGGTCTGGGAGGCAAGGTGCTGCATGCGCCCGTGATTGCCTCCGTGGAAGGCATGCAACTGGCGGCCGTGGTAGAGCGATCGACCAACAGTGCGGCGGAACGCTATCCGGGCATTGCCGTGCATCGCTCCTTGGATGCCATGCTGGCTGACCCAACGCCGGACCTGATTGTGCTCACCACGCCCACCGCCACGCACTTCGAACTGGCGCGGCAGATTCTGCGCGCGGGCAAGCACCTGGTGGTGGATAAGCCGGTCTGCGTGGCCGCGGCGGAAGTGGCGGAGTTGATGCGACTGGCGCGCCAACAACAGCGCGTCTTTGTGCCTTACCACAATCGTCACTGGGATTCCGATTACCGCACCGTGGAGCAACTGGTGCGCGCCGGCACACTGGGCCGGATCGTAGCCTTTGATTCCGCCATGGATCGCTGGCGGCCGGGCGCTACGCGCACACCCTGGAAGGACGATGCGGCGGCTGGCGGTGGAAGGCTCTACGACCTGGGCTCCCACCTGGTGTATCTGTCCCTCACCCTGTTCGGCCTGCCGGAAACTGTGGGCGCCGAGGTGGTGCGCGAACGCGAGGGCCTGGGCGCCGACGACGCCTTTACCGTACGTCTGCGCTATCCAGGATTGACGGTCACAATGGCAGCTTCGAATGTGGCCGCCACGCCGCGTCCGCGCTTCTACATTCGCGGGATGCAGGGCAGCTACCTGAAACACGGCATCGATCCACAGGAAGAAGCGCTGCACAAAACCGCACACATCACCGATCCGAACTGGGGTATGGAACCAGAGCCGGAGTGGGGCACGCTGACGGTCGAGAAAAACGGCCAGTTGGTTAGCAATCCGGTTCCAGCATTGGCAGGCGATTACCGCATCTTCTATGCCGGCGTACGCGATGCGGTACTGGGCAAAGCCGCGCCGCCCGTGGCCGCACTGGAGGCTTGGCGCACCATCCGCATTCTGGAGCTAGCGCTTGAAGCCAGCCGTGAGCGGCGGGAGATTGCGTGCGACTGGAGCACGGAACCGGCTTAGCTCTGAGCCTGTGGATCGTGCTCCACCAGCGGCACCCAGAAATGGAAGCATGCTCCGTGCTCAGGCTCGCTCCGCACCTCAATGCCGCCGCCCTGTGCGGTCAACAAGGAGCGCACAATCGCCAGGCCCATACCGGAGCCCTTGCTACCGGCCTTCTTGCGCTGACCGCGATAGAAGCGCTCAAAAATATGAGGCAGATCGCGCGCATCGATTCCGGGCCCATTGTCTTCCACGGTAAAGACAAGCCGCCCGCTGCTTGCGAAAACATCCAGCCGCACCTCGGTGCCTGCCGGAGTGTGCGCGGCAACATTCTCCAAAAGATGCCGCAGCACCCGGCCCAACAGGTGCGCATCGAGCCATACCTGCCGGGTAAACTGCTCCGGCTCCAGCACAATCGTATGGCGATACAGATTCTTCGAAGACGCTTCCGTAGCCTGCTCCAGCAGGTGATACGGAGTCTGAGGCTGCAGATTCACCTTCACGGGACGCGCATCGAGCTCCGCCATCTCCACCGCTTCTCCGATCAATAAATCCAGGCGTCGGGCCTCTTCATCGATCACGGCGGTCAACTCATGACGCGCATCCGCATCCAGCAAACCGCTGCTGAGCAGTGTGCTGGCAGCCGCACGAATGGAAGTAAGCGGCGTGCGCAG
>Ga0207834_1000119_pt1 | contig 26775 bp, 20 predicted proteins | sample LuqExpMetagenom5_FD_187763 | JGI IMG/M metagenome (GOLD analysis project Ga0207834, IMG submission 187763) | Tropical forest soil microbial communities from Luquillo Experimental Forest, Puerto Rico - Sample 5 (SPAdes) | ecosystem: Environmental > Terrestrial > Soil > Tropical forest ...
TCATCTTCCGGTGCTTCCATCATAAAAGCTGCACGCATCGTAACCTGCATACCTATTGCACTTGGATTACTCTGATAATACATATTGCCTAATACCCGGAACTCCCCGGTTTCAGAATTGTATTCAAATACATCCCAGGCTGTTCCAGGAAGGTTAGGCACATAATAGGTTAATACCCTTTCACCATAGTATACTTTTACACAAGCTCCGGAATTAGCCAATGCCATTGAATCTGTGCTGCCTCTATTCGAATAATCATGAACCGTGAACTTATAAACACCATTAGACTGAGTATAAATGGTTGTCGTTTCCGGTCCATAGCTGTCGGTATCATCCACATCAAGCTGTACAAGTTGTTTACCGCTTTCGGAATAACTTTTATTTCTATAATACGTGTGGAAGGTACCTCCGGAAGAAGTCGGTCCTGTTAAATGGGAGTCCAAATCGTAAGGAATTTCACCCCAAACAAGTATGATTCGGATTTCACCCTCGGCCATAATCGGCGTTACTTCACCATTCTGGTTGCCGATCGTGATGTTACCCAATACTTTAATATTGAAATACCCTTTACGATATTTTGTGGCAGCATCTGTTCTGAGGTCATTAACATATACCGTATAGTTACCTGCCGGAAGCGTTAAGGAATAAACACCGCCTTCACCGGTTGTCGTTGTTGTAACAACCTCACCGGTAGAAAGATTATAGCCCTTTAATACGGTGAGCGTCAATCCTGCTTCTACTCCTCTTCCGGTAAGTGCATTATATACATAACCGCTTGCTACACCGCTTCCGGAATAGGTGTTAGAGATTGCTTCCAGGGTAATATTATAGTTGGTGGTATTGGCAGTACTTATAATAATCTCACTGGTAATCGGAATGAAATTACTGTCTGAAATCGTTATCTCATAGATACCCAAGGGCAGGTCAGCGAAGGAATAATATCCATTTGCATCAGTAACCACACTTCTTGCAGCGGTAGTTGTACTTCCGATCTTGGTTAATCCTATTACGATTCCCTGCAACGGCGTATTATTGCTTGCATTTGTATCCTCATCTGCCTTTGTTACGATACCGCATAAGGTTGCCGTCTGATTGGCAGCGTCCAGATAAATGTTCCTATCATTTCCTGAATCTTCAATCGTAAATTCTTCATCGCGGTAGGTCACGTAGCCATCCTTTGATACTTCGAGGATATAATTGCCGGCTGCAACATTGCTGATGGAGAAGCTGCCGTCACTGCCGGTCATTTTCTCAAAATAATCGGTATTGCTTAATGATGTGGAATTAACCTTTGTCAAGGTAACCTTAGCCTCAGAAAGCACTGGATTGTTGGTTAAATCCCTATCGCTGTCCGATGCGAATACCTTCCCTTTAAAAGTAATAGAGGACATATTGTACTCCAGGAAGGTATATTCCCCAAGATCCTTAGTGAAAGTAATTCCAACATTTTGGAAGGCATTTTTAGCCGTTAAATTAACATTGGCCGCTGCTTTTAAGCTCAGCTTTAAATTCAGGGAAGCATCACCCTCAACATTGGTAGCACCGGAAGAATTAATGGTAAAGGAGCCATTCAGGGTAGCTTTCGCCCGCGGCCCGATATCCGCCTTCACTGCTGCCGGTATGATACCTGCCATCATTATGCCGACTGCTCCTCCGAAGCCCATGGAAGCTTCAGCAGAACCATTTGCAGATATGGTGAGCGAACTTTCCGGTAACACATTTCTTTCACTCCTTGATTTTGCCGTGATATTATAGATATTGACATTCCTGTCATTAACTGTGAAGTTTGTAGTACCTCTGTTCTGTGCCGAGCTGCCGTAGGCACCTACAAAGCCTTCCTTCTGAATATTAATACCTTGTTCACGGTAAATCGTGGTCTGATAGTCGAATACCAGCTGTGTTGAAAGCTGACCATCTGCATTCATACAGATCAAAACTACGACGATTGGATTAAACGGTGCAAATATGGAAGCCGCCTGAATAGTATTAATATTGGCACCCTGAACTCCGGCAAGATTGATACCGATTGCTCCCAGGATCATCGTATTCTCCATATCTACGCCTTCAAAATCGATACCAACAAAGGAGCGCTTATTTACAAAGGCATTCGTCTTTTCCTTATAATCACTTAAAAGGCTTGATAGATTACCAATCTCTCCTCCAATCGTGCAGTTCAAATTCATATTCTGTGTATAGGATAATTTCGAAATAAACTGCTGAGGAAGGAGATCAGAAAGGGATGGATGCCACTCCAGGCCAAAGGTAGGTTTGATATTCTTTAAGGAAATCTCACCGGAAACAGTGACTCTGTCGTTCTGTGTTTCATTTCCTTGCGGATCACCATCCTTATCATATAAAACAGCATCGTCAAAATCTAAAACAATGGAACCATTATTAATATCTGAGAAATTAAACGTAGGTGATAATAATGCGGATAGATTATTCAGCTGGAAACCACTTCCCGATACTGTATTATAATCGTCAGCTGAGAATAACTGAAGAGCATTTCCTGTGCCTAACTGGGTTGCATTACTGGAAGCCAGTAAAAGCTGCTGGTTACCGCCTTCGTTATCGGCAAGATACATATCCGTATCACCCGGCAGTAATACAAATGCAATGGGATCTGCCTGGTTTACCTCTGTCGTATCAAGGCTGATATTTTCTGAGAAAAGGTCTCCATAACCGGGTATCTGGGTATGAATTACTTCATAGCTCTCACTGCTGTAAGAGAAAGCCGATCCATAGTTGTCGTCATGACTTCGATAGATTAAGGAAAGGCCTGCAGGAAAATATTCACACTGAGGAATATAAATAATATCTCCGTCCCGATAGATTCCATCACGGATATAGCTTAGTAAAGGATTCGTTTCCTTAACCACCAGATTGTATTGATCGTCACTGGTATCCTCCGGAGTTCCCATATCATCTTCCCAGTAATTCTCGATACCTTCATAAATCGCTTGTATCTCTCTTAAACCAAGTTCTGTAGTATTATCAAAAGCTCTTACATTATCAGCGAAATTAACTACTGTACTGACACGGTTAATGAGGAGCTCCTTGCTCACTGTTGTTCCATTGGTAGCAACCGCTGTAATCGTTACAAAATTCGTACCGATATCTAATGGCAATGCTGATATTGAAAATGGACTTGCCTTTGCTAAGGCAATTGATTTCTCGGTTGCATCTGCATTGGAATGATATTTCACTTTTAATTCTTTAATATTCGTATTGGTATCAACCGTACCTGTTATGGTTATCGTCTCCGTACTAACCTTATAGGCTTCTCCATCCATTATACCGTTCACGGTAAGATTGATGGTTTCCGGTGCGGTCGTAGGGGTTGCAGCCGGCGGTACATATACAGGAGCAATAACCGGGACTGCAGTAGGTGAAACAACCGGTGTTGGAGTAGCTGTCGGGACAGGAATTACTTTGATTGTAACCGGCTCTGATTTTGCTCTTACTACAGTTGCATTCTGACTTCTGCAGGCAATGACTCTGATGTTATATTCACCCGGAATATAAGGCGTGAATACTCCTTTGGAGGTCATATCTACCAGATCGGAAGTAATTCCTTTTTTTGTATCGACTAACACTTTCTCTTTTGCATCGGTAACAATCCAGAATGCCTGATTCGTTGTCTTGATCGGAATCAGTAAGCAGTTAAAATCATAAGATCCACCAACAGACATTGTTCTGTCCTTCGGTTCATTCATGATAGCTGCCCTTAGTGCATCGCAGGAAATGGTTACCTGATCCGTGCAGGTTGCAATGGCATTTTCCAAAGCATCATAAATCGTTGCCTTTACCTGATAGGATGTGCCAAGTTTTTTTCTGGCTGTCGTATGGGTATATACTCTTACGGAAGATGTATCCTTCGTTACTTTTACTGTTTTCTCCGATAGTTTTCTGTCGGTATCCGAGAAGCTTACATATCCTTTCGCTTCTTCACTGATACTCCACTTTATCATGTAGCCGGCTTCTACATTAAGCATCTTATAGTTGTTGCCTGTTCCAGAATAAGAATACTTATATTTTTTCTCTAGTGTGGGATTGGCTGAAGCAAAGGCGAGATTGCCCAAGCCGGGTAAGATACTGGTTACAAGCAGTGTTAGAACCAAAAGTACTGCCAGTTTCATCTTATAGTGACTTCCTTTGTGATAAAACATTTCTATTACCTCCCATATAATAGTGTTATTACACACAAAAAATGCCGTTGAAAACTTCCATACGACATTTCATGAGTGTTCTTTTGTAATTTATGTGATCGGTTAGTAGAAACAAGATTATTTCCAAATATTATCACATTATTTCGTAATAATGAATAATTTCCTGATTTAATTATCAATTCCTTATATGTAAAATTATTACATCTCTCTATAGGATTAGTCAATAATTACGATATATTCTAAATAAAATGAATATTTCTTTCCAATCAGATAATACTATCAAAAACAATATGAAAGGAGCTTTCTGATGGATAAAATCAAAGATAGTAAAGGTACTCCCTCAAAAGATACCGGTACAAAAAATAACAATTCCGATAACGATGTAGATTATAAAAACAGTTCTAAAACCAGCAGTACTCATCAGACATCTGCATCTGATAAATCAGCTGGTCGAAAGACTACGTAAGGGAGTTGATATTCTCTTTATCTTTATCAATAGTTCCATATGCAAGCACAATTAAAAACATGAAAGGAGTATTAAATATGAGCAATAGTAAGGACACATCCTCTAAAAAACAAGGTAAAAGCAGCGTTACAGATAGTGCTGTTGACTATAAATATAGTCCAAAGGTTGAAACTCCTAATCCGAAAGCTTCAACCAATAAGGCGTCGGATAACAGAACTAAATAAGGGAGTAATTGCGTAAATAACGAACTTTTAAGGGAAAACCCGAATAAAATGAAAAGCTCACAGTTACAATCAAGTGAGCTTTTCATTTTATCCAAATTCTTCGATAAGAACAAGAGTCATCAACAAACCTAACTCATATATGAACTCCTTATTATATAAGGAACTTTTCTATATCTATTCTACTTCTTTCTTTCGTAAGCTAATGCTTTTATCGTAGCCGGTGTATTCGCAGATCCCCTTGCATATTTCCTGTGCAGACTCTTTCCAGAAAGCTTTGCTAGCCATCATTGTAGTTGCTTCTTTTTCATTCGTCATAAATGCCAGCTCACAGAGGATTGCAGCCTTCGTTTTCAAAGCATTGCAATTGCACATGGCCAAAGATTGTTTGGATACTCCTCTATTCATCTGCTTAGTGCCCTGCGCCAGATGTTTTAAAACAATTTTTGCAAGTTTTTCTGATTGGCCAGCATATTTATCGTGGATGAAGACACCGATTCCTTCGCCGGAATTAAAACTATTCCCATCACCAACGGCATTAAAATGGATTGATATACTATAATCACATTTACCATTAGCTATAGCAGTCTGCCTGACTGACAAGGCTGTGTCCGGATCATCGGAAGGATCATCATCGTTGAAGCCTGTCTGCATCGTATCAAATCCGCAGCGTTTTAGTTCTTCTACCAATATGGAGGCTACACCAACATTTGCATAATGCTCACGGTATTGCTCTCCTTTTTTTATATCGATCTTATTATCATTATCTATATCAAGGTTAATCGGCATCGGAGGTGTTCTCTTTCCTGCCGTATTAGTTCCATGTCCTGCATCAACATTAATTTTCATCTATATCACCTCTTTTCCGTCTTTATAATAATATTCAAGCAGATTATAGACGCTCCTATGGCAGGCAGCAGATGTAATTCACGAACAGGGGGGGAGGAAAGCTTATTCTTCTGCAAAATGTCTTGCTATTAAATATTTTCAATATAACTGACTGCTTTATAAGGCTGTCTATAATCATATTGCGTTATCCTTATCCCTGTCTTTTTACTGCTGGCGGAAATCACTTTGCCATTACCAATATAAATAGCAACATGATTGATGGTTCCATCTTTTCCGTAGAATATTAAATCGGCAGGTTTCATATTATCAATGGCGATCTCTTTCCCTCCCGATGCCTGCATCTTAGAAGTCCTTGGTATATTAATACCTTTATCTTTAAATACGGATTGTGTGAAGCCTGAACAATCCGTTCCTTTGGTTAAACTGGTTCCTCCCCAGACATATGGATTTCCCTCAAACTTCAGTGCATATGCTACTAACTCACTGCGGATATTCGTTGGCACCTCTGCGCTCTTCATCGGCACTGTTGACGAATCCGGTTGCTTTTTAGAGGATTTTATATCTTCGGATTTCAATATTACCGCCTTCTTTCTCGCCTAACCTGCTCTAATTCACTATTGAGAGTAAGAATGATCGCATAAATGTTCAGATTAGGCTAATCAAATATTAAAGCCTTCTTATGAAACTTTTGTATTAGAGGTATCTTTTGTATCTGATGTATCTTACGTATCAGATACATCTTTCGCATCTGATGAAGCTCTCGTATCGGATACATCTTTCGTATCTGATGAAGTTTTCGTATCAGATACATCTTTCGCATCTGATGAAGCTTTCGCATCTGATGAAGCTTTCGTATCTGATGAAGCTTTCGTATCAGATACACTTTTTGTAATAGATGTATCTTTCGTATCAGAACTATCTTTTTTCTTTACTTTTGTGGTTTTTATCCATGCGGATAATCCACCCTCAACTCCGCAAAAAGTAAATATGCTCATGATTAATGTGGCCGGCTCTTTTCCTGTTTTATAAGTTATATATAGACATGCGCAAGAAAAGAGGATTAAATAGGTAAACATACAAGCAAGAATCACTTTTAAGTAGTTACCATTCTTTTTCATTTTCATATAAATCACCATGCCTTTCTTCAAAACCTGCAAACTTTGGGCAGCAGGCATTAGCTACAATACCATTCTATGCTACTTTACATATTTCGCCACCATTCGACATTGTAAGAATTATGTGATCTAAACCTCAATGCAGCGTGCTGCATATACGAAGTGCCTTGAGTAGGATACCCCGCTTCGTGAGTTCGACTCAACTGCTTTTGGGTAAAAGAAAAGAGCTTACATTCACATGTAAACTCATTTCTTTACCTAAACTTTATTAAAATTCGAATATATTCACTGTCTCAAATTACTGGAAGGATATTCCTGTAGCATATCCCATAGATCCACGAATCATATTTCTGCCCACAAAAAGTCCTGGAAGATTTCTCTGCGGTATTTATTTCGACTATAGCCGACACCATTATACGATATTCGGCATAAAATATGAATGGATGAATATAGTAAGGAGTGATCGATATGGGATGCTTTTGCCGTAGGAGAAGACGTCGTAGATGTAGAGTTTGCTAGAAACATACTCAACAAAATGATTTAATTAATGAACTCACTGCATCATTCATTTACTAAATGATGCAGTGTTTAAGGTAAAGAAGCTATAAAATGACATATAAGACACTTGATACATAGACTATTTGATACCGTCAGCATCAACAATTGAGGATATGGTTCATTATACTTTTAACATCATTATACTTCCTTCCGCAGGACCCACCAACGTAAGGTCCATAGTCCGGTTGATACTATTCTTGCCGCAAATATAATCCAAAAGATGGTTTGTAATGCCTTCAGATCAGCTCCTAAATGAGTGTAAAGCATTATCCCAACTAAGGGCATTACCGCATTGGAAAGTGTAATAAGTACTGTGTAGATAGAGATATTCAATGTCTTGTTTTTTTCCGGGAGTATCTGAAGCAGACATTGCAGGACATTAAGCGTTATAACCGCCATCGTCAGGCTTGCTATGGTATGCATTATGATAAAAACAACTCTTCCCTGAGCCGCCGGAGCACTGGTGGCCATAATCATGCCGATAGGATAAACCGAAAGTCCCAGAGTACCGAAGATAATACCAAATCTTACACCGTATTTAACATTAAGGCGGCTCCAAAAACCAATCGTAAGGAATTGAGCAACAGCGCCACCAATATTGACATAACTAAGCCACGCCTCATTCATCTTCAAATATTTTACCTGACCTATAAAATATAACGTCCAGTCTATCTGCCATGTCATATAGAAAAATAGCGCCACACTTACAAAACCAAGAAACTTTTTATTATGAAGCAGTTCCAGGAGGGCTGATTTCAAATTCTTGATACCTAATCCAGAAGGAGAGTGTTCCTGGCTGCTTTTAATCTGTCTTAGTACAAAAATCTGTATCAGCAGCATAACAGCACCCATCCAGAAATATGCCTGATGTATTCTTAGTTTAGCTCCTACTGTTCCTGCAGAAGCCAGTATAGCACCGCTGGCAAGAGGTATGATAATACTTATCAGAAAGGTAAAAGATGTACGATACGTCAAGATGCTGTTTCTGTCTTCAATATTTACGATATCGGAAAAATAAGCCTGCCATGATACATTGTAGATGGTCATTGGTCCTGTGGATAGCGCAATTAATATAAGGAATATGATTAATCTGTAAGAGCTTAAAAATGGAACAAAACCAATTACCGCGTAGAATACTGTAATAAGAGCTAAAGAAGCAGTTACCATTCTTCGTTTATTTGCCATCCGGTCCGTCAGTATGCCACCGGGGATCAGCACCAGCATACCGATTATCTGAGGCAGGGTAGTTACCAGACTCAGCTCATAATCACTTGCTCCCAATCTTGTAGCAAATAGATTATTATTATTGCCGACTATATTATTAACCAGCGTTATAAGGATTCCCTCAATGGTAAACAGCAAAAGGATTCTGTTTCTGGGAGCTGTAACATTATGTATGAAAAGATTTATTATCTCATGATATCTTTGTTTGTTAATGTTTATCATATTCTGTCTTTTGCACACTTTCCAACTAGTATAGTCATAGATCTGATTTATATTTTATGATAAGGATATTTACTTTCAAATATCTAATTGCTAATTTATTAGATCATAGAATTCTGGAAATCCTAGATGAAGCTATGTTACCTAATGACTTATGATTCATAAAATCCTGAATATTTACATGCACTTAGTCGTATGGAACTCGGAATATTCAATGATATTGTAACTTCCCGGCAATGGTTTATCAATGGTAAATTCTATTGTAATAATGTTTATTACAATAAAAGAGATCAACTTGCGTATAATAATATCAGTAATGCCAATGCTATTGCAACAGCCGTATATTATTACAATGGCACTGGTAAGCTATGGGTTCCAAAAAGATATGACAATCCCTATTTGGGTGCAATTTCTTTGTGCCTTAGCTATGGCATTAGGAACATCCATCGGCGGATGGCGAATCATTAAAACAGTAGGAACTCAAATCATACAGTTAAAGCCTGTCAACGCTGTTGCAGCCGATCTTTCCTCTGCTCTGATCATACAGCTTGCGACCAAATACGGCCTTCCTGTAAGTACCACTCACGTTATATCATCTTCTATCATGGGTGTAGGAACTGCTTCTAATATTAAGAGTGTAAAATGGGCTACCGCCAAGAAGATGGTTTCTGCCTGGTTTACTACAATCCCGGTAACTATTATCCTTTCTGCCATCATTTTTACGATATGTCATCTTTTTATCTAAAATGAGTATAACTATATTTACATAAATTAATCTTATCAATGATTTGTGCATAAGTTGAAAAGAATGCAGCTTCGCTGCAATTTCTCAAACCCGATCATATATCATAAAAAAGCCTTGTAACTTAGATTTACAAGGCTTTCTTCTTTATAAACCAGGCTCCTGATTTGAAATTGATGCAATCAAATCGGTACCAGGTGTAGCTGCCAGCATGCTTATGGCGTCAAATTCTTCTCCATTCCAACTCAGCAGATTTTGAATGCAACCCAAGGTATCACTGTCAGAACCTCCAACAATGCGATGGACGGCAAGTAAATCATAGAAATTATCTTTCTCACTGCTCACAACCGGTATAAATACCTCTGCTTTAAGAACATAGCCCTGCACCGGTTTGATTAATTCACTAAACTCATTGTAATACTGCGACAAATTGTACACTGCTGTCTCTATTTTATAAAGTCCTCCCGCATCGGATGGAAAACATCAACCAGTACTCCATCTTCCAAAGCCTTCGTGCCATGTATGCAGTTTGCCGGCATCAACAGACTGTCTCCGGCTTTCACATAAAAAGTCTCACCGTCTATCGTGAATGCAAAACTTCCCTTAGCAACATAGGTTGTCTGCAGATGCGGGTGGGAATGAAGATAGCCCTCCGCCCCTTTTTCAAAGGATACTTCACACATCATCATTTTCTCCGTGTAGCAAAGAATTTTTCTCTTAACACCTGGTTCACAGCTTTTTGCTTCTACCTCCTGATTATAAATTACCACTCTTATACCTCTTTTCTGCTTAATATTGCTAATTTATTTATTCGGAAAACATTGAACGCAAAAGAGTTATCAGTCTTAAATCACCTGTGTCCTGTCATCTGCCCTTTTATAGATTAAGTGCAATGCCTTGCTGGTATGTAAGGACAGCGTATCTTCTGAAAATACCGGTTCATACGACAGACAAAATACCAAAAAGTCATCCAAGGTGTCGCATTCTGCTGCATCGCTGCATACACACAAATAAGCTGCAGTTCTGCTGTATATGCGATATTCGGCTTCGGAAAGCTGATCGTTGTAAGCTTCCTTTTCTCTACTCGCCCAGATACCCACATAGCCCCCGCCCTTTTTCCCGATGAGCCATGGCCCACACTCTCTCCATTCTTCAAACCGCACCTTTGCAAAGTGAATATGCGTAAAATCTATGGGATGTTCCTCCGGTATGCAATAAATCGAGGCAATTGCCTGACCAATCTGCTTAATTGCAGGCATAACCCCATTACCAAACCAGTATCCCGGACGCATGGAGCTTTCGTCGCAGGGTCCTCCCGGATGATTGACAAAGACAATCGTATCCGGTGCCAAGGCCGCGCTCCACAAATGCTGTTGATACCCATAAACCCCCGGTTCAAAACAGGTCGTTCCATGAAACCGTTCATTCAGCGATTGGATATAAGCATGGGAATTGACGTCACTCTTCTCATCAAAGCTGTTATTTTCCCAGCGTATAAATGCTGTATCTTCACAAGGTGACTGCACGGAAGTAAGCACATAATGTCTGGTTTTGTTCAAGCATATCATCGCGTTTCCACTTGTATAGCAGGTGCTCACCTGCTGTTCCATTAGAGAGACATATTCGAGCGGCAGCCGGTATTTGCTGGTTGCATAAAAGCCAAGCCAACCTTCTCCATAGGAATATGGGTTATGGGGATTGAGCATATTTACTAAAGCTTGCAAGCCTTGTTGGAAAGGATAAAGAACATCCCGATATACCCTTCCTTGCGGTGCGATGACTGATCCCTGGAACGTATGCAGAGAAATCATATAAAAAAGCCGGTCAGTGATTTTTGTAGCCTGTTCTGTGATTTCTTCCTCAGAAAAATCAATTGTATTCAGCAACGCTATGAAGGTAATACACATATAAATCCCGCTTAAGAATTCTTCAAAGCCGTGTTCCTCCATATCAGCAAGCCATTCCAGCACTTTTTTGCGGCTGCTTTCCTGCAGCTGCCTTCCCGTTTTATGAGCGCGTACAAAAAATTCATCCGGATACAGTTCTCCCGCCTGCATGGCGGATACATAAAACATCAATGAATGATTCTCACTCCAAAAGCACATTGCGTCTGCTCCATCCTGATCCATCCAATAGCGGAAATTTAGAAGAACTTCCTTTATGCGTTTTTTCATTTTATCATCAAGGGCATTCGTCTTTATGTACCGGATTAACGCACAGACCATAAAATCGGCGCAATCCATTCTGCTCTCAATTTGGTCCAGCGTTTCATAAATATTGTCGATATCATCCATCCGAAGGCGATTCACCTTAATCCTCGCCAAAATATTCATCAAAGAAAAGCCAATGTTCTCTCCGCGGTCTAGTTTAACAACATCACTGATTCGTTCATAGACTTCCTGCAGATTTTCTTCTACTGTGTCTTTGTTCAGGTACACCGGTTTCATTTCTTCCAATATTTCAAACTTCCGTCTTAATTCTTTTCCCCTCACAGGAACGGATAACAGAACAAACGGACGATTTTTCTCGAGCTCTACCTCCGATTTTCCGCTAATATCAACCCATTGCACTCTTTCCGAAGAAAGCGTAACATCAGGACTTTTCGAGTCATATCCGATGCGAGTCCCTACCGGTGCATTCGTCGGAAACTGAAGTATCCGACCTTTCAGGATAACTCCGCTAAGCCATTCACTGGCTACTATAAATGGTTTTACTGCTTCACTATCCGGCAGAGTGACTGTAATATCTGACTGTGCTTTTAGAATTTGTATTCCAAAAAGATTTCGCGTATCCCTTACACCCAGATTCTGCAGCTTAATATAGATTGAATTTTCTCCCTTTTTTAAATTCATGGTGAATTTCTTACGGGCAATCGGCTTATATACCGGTTCTTCAAGAACGACAGCTTTTACCTTATTAATCCACAAATCAATGGCAGCATAGCTCCATAAGCAGGCCTCAACAACCATGTCCTCGGATACGTTAAGATTTACGGCTGCAACTAACTCTACCTTTGTTAAATTAGAATAGAAGGAGCTTTTATCCACAAACCAGTTACCATAGGAGAAATAATATTCCCACGGAAGTTTCAGTTCACTGTCTGCTTCCAGCTTAATCTCTTCGGTTGGGCATTCAGCTGGATGCTCTGCTATAATAGAACGTAATTTTTTCTCATAGCGTAGCTGATTGATATCTGTGATTGGAGCAGTATAAGGAATTTCCTTGGGTCCGGATATTAAATAATGCGTGATAAATCCTTCCTTATTCAGTTTCATATGTAATCCTTTCCCTGTCATAGGATATCTGTTTTCGTTCATTTCGCCCATACAATGCAGGACAATGACGTATTAGGAATATAACGATTTATCTCTGCCATTACTTTTGTTCCATAAAGTCATTATATAATCTTTGGCTGTCATTACATTCTCCTGATTGGTATCCTCTAAAGTACAATGTATCATCGGTTTCTTTTCTTTTATAAAATCGATGATTGGACTGTAGTTTAAATTGCCTGTTCCTGCTGCTACATTTACCATCTTATTATCCCTGATAATAAAATCCTTCATATGAATTACCGCTATATCATCACCCAATAAATCGATTGCTTCTTCCATAACCTGTGTCTGCCGCATGAAGTTGTCCATACCCAGTAAGTTAACCGGATCAAAAATTATTTGTAAATTCGGTGATTTAATTTCATTAAGTACTCGTCTGGCAATTTCAGGATTATAAACAATGTGACTTCTGACCGGCTCAATTGCAATGATTACTCCCATTTTTTCAGCATAGGAAACTATGATACTTAAATTGTAAATCAGTTTACGCAGCGCTTCCTCCGTATGACAGGCAGGTTCAAATTCATATAAAATATTTGGAGCGCCTGTTTCTGTTCCTACCACTCCACATTCTAAGATGGAAGCAAACCGGATATAGGCCAAGTATGTATTTATGATATTATTAAGCTGTTCTTGATCCGGGTTTGCCAAATTTAAATAGCAGCCAATAACAGCTATATCAATATTATAATCTTGAAAAAGTCTTCTCAAATACATAGCTAATCCCGGTGTCAATGTTCCAGAACTCACTGAAAATTCATCCATGACCTTGTATAAGGCTACATGCACACAGGTAAAACCCTGTTCTTTTGTTATTTTAAGCCTTTCCTCCAAAGTAGGTGCGTTTGTATCATGTAATCGAATCCCTATCTGCATTTTCTATTCCCTCCATCACGAAACTTATAGCATAGCCGGTTCATTTTCTTACTATTTTACTTATTATTTTTACTTATTATTTTTACTTACTATTTTTACTTACTATTTTTACTTATTATTTTTACTAGCCATTTAATTTTTACTAGCCATTTTTCTTACAATTTTTCAAATGTGCTTTTTCAAATCGAATGATCTGAGCAATTGATTTACATAGACATGATATCATACCGGATTTTCTTTTTCTCGTAATAACCTGCTTAAATCATTGCATATTTTGAACTTATACGGATCAGCTAATCCTGCTGCGTCTTTGAGGTGTCTTTGGGAGGTGCCTTTGAGGAGGGTCTTTGAATTATGATACATAGATTAAAAACGCAAATTATGCAAGCTTTCATGGCTTTAAAAGCAAATAAAGCATAGATATCACCAGATATGATTGCTATAATAAATCTATTGGTGCAGGTTGGAACGCTGAAAGTACTTCCGAATAATTCATCGATGCTTACTCTGATTAAGTAAAGCTTGGCATAGTGCCTGTACCGTTATTCTTACGAAACTCTGATGGCGACATACCGCAGTGTTTGTGAAAGGTACGATTGAACTGAGAAAAGCTGGAAAACCCGCACAAATCCGATATAACAGTAATTTTATGATTGGAAAACAGCAGCTGCTGCTGTGCATTGCGGATACGTGTCATTTGAATGTAATTATTAAGAGTAAATCCGGTACATTTTTTAAATTGATGGGACAGGTAATAGCTGCTGATATAAAATCTGGAGGAGAGCAATTCTAATGACAGCACCTCACTAAAGTGCTCATGGATATATGCAGTAACAGAGTATATCTTGTTCCTTAAGCTGTTGTCAGAGGAATGAACAGTATAGCTATTCTGCTCCTGATTAAGATAGATCACGGTTAAGAATTCAATTAACTTATTATGAATCAGTAATGTATTGATTGGTGTTTGTGATTTACCGATTTTATATATATCATTTAAGACATGGAAAAGCTGATTCTTTATATTTCCTTCAAAGCGATAGATAGGAATTGGTCTACGAAAGATATCATAAAGTGCTTCAAAATCAGAGGTTAATCCTGCTATATCTGTAGGAAAGGAAAAGTTAATAATTAAACGCTTCCTGGGTGAGCCTTTGGGATATTGGGTCTTATGAAGGATCAGCGGCCTTAGGGCTACGATATCAAGGAATTGAAGATCATAAATATCCCCTTCTATCAAATGATCCGCAGATTGGTCCAAGAAAACGCACAATTCATAAAATTGATGGAAGTGTTGAAATTCCATATTTACGGTAGAGGCGCGTTCATCATAATCAAATAAATAATAAAGTGGATCATTGGGAGTATTGACTTTAATGTGAAATTGTTTTTCATATAATACTAAATTATCAAGCATCATAATTTACACCTGCAAATTATCCCCTTCAATATAGGTTATTATAGGTAATTGCGAAATCCCATATATGTATCAATTGTGTAGTATTCCAATAGATAAATTGTTTTGTAATTACTTAATAGGTGGTTACGCACTCATTCGATCCTGCATCATATCAAACATGGAAAGGAATAACATTATGGATAATTTTAATAATCAGATTATTCGGGAAAAACTGAATGTATTAGTGAATAACTTTAAAAAAGTATTATATGAGGACGATACCATTTTCTTGTCCAACATGAAATCAAATAATCTGGCAGGAGATGATATCCGAAAGTATCAGCTTTGGGAATGGACGCAGGGAGTCGGCCTATTCGGCCTATGGAAATATTATGAGGCAACGGGCGAACAGCAGTATCTAGATATGCTGATCAAATATTATGACGAGCGTCTTGAACAAGGCCTTCCTTCAAAGAACATCAATACCTGTGCTCCGATGCTGCCACTGTCTTATCTGGCTGAATATACAAAAAACAAAGAATATTTATCCGTATGCGAGGAATGGGCACAGTGGATTATGAATGAGCTTCCCCGAACCAAGGAAGGAGGCTTCCAGCATATTACCTCCGATACGCTCAATGATCAGGAATTGTGGGATGATACCTTGGTTATGACAGTGCTTTTCCTGGCTAATTACGGTAGAATCATGAACAAGCAAGCCTACATAGAAGAAGCAAAATATCAGTTTCTAATTCACATCAAATATCTTACGGACCGAAAAACAGGTTTATGGTTTCATGGCTGGACCTTTAACGGAAATCATAATTTTACACAGGCACTGTGGGGCAGGGGTAACTGTTGGATCACCATAGCCATTCCTGAATTTCTTAATCTGATACCTTGCGAGTACAGCATCCGAAGATTTCTTCTTGAAGCACTGAAGGCTCAGGTCGAGGCACTGAAGTGTTATCAGGAGGATAATGGGATGTGGCACACCTTACTTGATGATAATACCTCTTATGTGGAAACCAGTGCTACCTGCGGTTTTGCATACGGTATTCTTCGTGCGGTGCATCTTGGCTTCATTGACAGCTCCTTCAAAGAATGTGCCTACAAGGCATTAACACCGGTATTAGGATACATTGAAGACAACGGCATCGTAAATCAGGTTTCCTACGGTACGGCTATGGGCAGAACCACAAAACAGTTCTACAAAGATATTGCGATTAAATCCATGCCGTACGGACAGGCCCTGTCGATTTTATTCTTACTTGAACTTCTGGCAGATCAGAAGCTGGTATAAATGAGAGATGAAGACTACAGGTAACTTGTCTTCTGTACTTCGGTGGCTCCTTTATTGATCGGAGCCCAAAGAAAACAGCACGTATAACCATATTATTAATGTGGATGTTCAGTTCCTGCTGTTAGCATGCTTGGATAATTTTCTCATACTTTGCTGGGAATATTCTTCTGTATGGAAGCATCCACATTAATGATACGTCTATTAACATCGACAGCATTTTTTAGCTGCACATTCAAAAAGCCTCAATACAGCTCTACGTTCAATATTTTAAAATTCTACAGGTACTCTGATTACGCTGAAGGAATGTGCCGGTGCCTGATAGGTCATCCCGGTAAGTGTGAGTACCTTTTCATAAGGCTTTACCTTATCAGGCTCGTTGATGTTATTATGATCATCCTTGTTTACACTGGTTAATATGGTAGCTTTCACCTGCGCAGCTGCCTGATAAGCTTCATCGATATCAAACTGAACCTCCTGCAGATCACTGGAGGAGTTAATCAGCTTAATAATCAATTCTCCTGCTCTCTCGTCATAGGAAACGGTCTGATACAGACAGGAAGTGTCCTGCGATAACGTATTAATCACAGTATAATTTCCCATGTTACCTGCATACAACTTCTGTACATAGTAGCTTGGAGTTCCATAGCATACATGGTCATCAAACCAGATCAGGTTAGGTGACCATTGTGCAAAGCCTACTCTCGCAAACAGTGGTGCATAGGAAGCAAGCACAACAACGTCAGCATTGCGCTCCACACCGGTTAAGAAAGCAGCTTCGGATAAGCCTGCCTCCAGCGTATTCACCTCGGGCATATTAAAGCCGCTGCGTATATGGGCAGCATATTCACCGGCAAATACCTTAACATTTCTTGGATAATTATCGTAAAAATGATTATTCTCATAGAGCCATTCCACCGGGCGGTAGTAATGTTCGTCTACAGCATAAGTAAAATCCGGCTGCTCATTCTGTTTCATTTTATAGAAATCCCAGGCATCGGTGTAATGTTCGGAGGTAACATCCGGACCTGCGGAGCCGATCAGCTTGATATCAGTATATTTATCATGGATTACCTTTTCAAAAATGGTATAGCGCTCGAAGAAATTAACCCTCTCCGTCTCCCACTGTTCGTTACCGATACCGATCATCTCCAGATGAAAAGGCTTCGGATGTCCCATCTTCGCACGGAGGGAGCCCCATTGACTATCCGTCGAACCATTGGCAAATTCAATCAGATCCAGAACATCATCAATGAATTCCTGAAATTCGGGGGTATTGGTTTCAACTAGCTGAGAGGTCTGATATTGGCATGCAAGGCCGACATTCTGCACCGGTAACGGCTTTGCTCCAATATACTCACACAGCATAAAATATTCATAATATCCGATGGCATAGGTTTGATTATAATGACTGTAAGGACCTGCGGAGAAGTCATCCCGTGAGTTATTATGTACTGCCCAGCGGTTCCAGTTAGGGATTCTCGCCTCCAAGGGACCTACCGTATTCTTCCATCGGTAACGGTTGCTTAATTCATTGCCTTCCACAATACAGCCCCCGGGAAAACGAAGAAATCCGGGTTGCATATCCTTCAGTGTATCAGCGATATCCGAACGAAATACACCACAGACTGCATTAGCCGGCTTCATGGATACAAAATCCACTTCCAGGGAGGCTGCCTCGGTGATTGCAATCACAAATCGTCCGTGACGCAGATTCATCTCTGAGGTAACTTTGATTTCGTATTTTACCCAAGTATCCGTTACGAATACAGCTAAATCAGCCGAAAGTACTGCTTGTTCTTTATCATACACAGAAACGGTAACTTTACCGGTATAGCTGCTGCTTCTCAGGTAAGCGCTGATGATATAGGATGCTCCGGCTTTTAAATGAATGCCTTCAAAAGCTTTGTTCGTAATTCCCAGCTGGCTCCTGGATGCCTTAAATTGGAGATAATGTGGATTATTCTCATGAAAAGGGTTCATGGTACCAATTGATAAGCTGGCATCATCCCCAGTCGAAGGGAAAGGAATCCAGCCATACAAGCCATCAAACTTCGTCGAATACCGGTCATTGCTTCCCATCGCCTCTACAAATTCAAAGGCCGGATTCTCAATCATTTCTGCATTTAATCCGCCATCGCAACAGTAATTGATATCCTCATAGAATAAACCAATCATTCCCGGAGAGATAGGAACTCCTTTTTTCTTTTCAACATGTAATTTTTGCATACTCATAATAATCCCTTTCAAAATAATATTTGTTATATAAAAATAGTTATAATATCATAATAAACCCGATAGTTTATATCGCCTCATGCCGACTCGCTATTATTAATTCCTGCCTTTATATAAATTAAGAATATATATATTTCGCCGATATGTAACCGGTTTCATGAGTTTATTTTAAACAATGTATTATTACTATGTCAATATATATTTCTTTGAACTTTCCTATTTATCAACACCCAATATAACATTCTGAGAATAACAAAGCAAATTATCCGGTTTGTTTTCCCTGATCAACAATGGTCATGAAATGACCCTTAATTGATTCAGAAATCTATTTTTTACAATACTATTATTGCATAATATAAACCTCCAATCAAATAGTAATTTTACATAACTGATAAATAATTATGATTCATACTAATTGGCAATTTCTAATATCAATTTACTTTTTATAAAGTTTAGCAGAAGCTTTCATTAATATAGCCCAAGCCCGTTTATTTTACAGGGGGGATTCAGATATATTAATTGGAAAGCATCAAATAAGGAGCTTAGAAAAGCAGGTCCGCAATACACCCTGTTTTTCCAAGCTCCTAAACTTCACTGCATGTCAGTCTTTTTATAACAAATTCTTAAGCCTTTTCAGAGTATCCAATAGCCTCACATCACCGTCAATACAAATTTGTATTAGTTCCGATAACTGGTCTCATGCTTTTTTACCAAATGCGGGTAGTGACCGGAGGCAGTTGAACTAAACAAATCTCCTGTCCTCAAAATGATGAAAGTAAGGATATTCCCGTATGCCTTAATTGATAATTCCAGTAATTAATCTATCTCTATTTTGAATACAACCGGCTTATCGCTTTTTACACATTTCGTTGTTAGATTTAATGACTCTTGCGTACGCTCCCAGGCAGGTTTTTCCTCAAACCCCAGGACAGAGATTTCTTTTATGATTCCATGGAAATGAGGAAGTCTTGCCGCATCTTTCTCACCCAGGGATTTTATGCGGATGATGCCATTTTCAGGATAGTTGAGTACAGTTGCATAGAGATTGGTTCCATTCACTGTAAAACGGATGTCTTCTGAGGTAAATACCTTGGAATTAGAGTCTGTAAATTGTCCTTCTTCAATCTGTGTCGGTCCTTCTCCTGGAGTTCTCCAAAGCTTACTGTTATATATAGCTTCTCCATTCACCTTCAGCCATTGTCCGATTTCAAGCAGAATATTTCTGTCTTCCTCCGGTATTGTACCGTCGGATTTGGGGCCGATATTTAATAACAGACTACCGTTCTTACTTACGATATCAACCAGGTCGCAAATGATTTCTTTCGCGGTTTTATAACTGTTGTTGTCCGTGTAACACCAGGAGTTTTTGGCTACTGAGGTATCTGTCTGCCAGAAATAAGGCTTTTGTTCAGCAAACTGGCCTCGTTCAATATCAACCACGGCGCATCCGAACATAAAGGCATCGTGTTTATAGTTGATGGCTACTTCTATACCCCATTCGGCGGCACGGTTGTAATAATAGGCAGCAAACTTTTTGATATAGGGTTTCATGGAACTATGCTGAATCCACCAGTCAAAATAAATTATCCTGGGATGATACCGATCTACAATTTCACAGGTACGTAATAACCAGTCTTCCAGAAATTCCTTGGGCGGAGCAGGAGAAAATAAGTCCTGATGATTCGGCTCCGGCAGGGATGGCCAATAAAAGTCACCGCATACGAGAGGTTCTTTGATATCACTGTCGAATTCCTTACCATGTCCCAGGAAAAATGCATGCTCCACACGGTGGGAAGATGCACAGAGCATAAGGTTTCTTTTTTGGAATGCTGTACCCAGTTCTCCAAGAACATCACGCTTCGGCCCCATTTCATAAGCATTATAATGTGATATCTCACTTTGATACATCTGAAAGCCATCATGATGCTCGGCTACAGGAACGATATAACGGGCACCGGCTTCCTGAAATAACTCTGCCCATTCCTCAGCGTTGAATTTTTCTGCCTTGAACATTGGAATAAAATCCTTATAACCGAAATCTTTATGCTCACCGTAAGTTTTTCTATGATGCTCGTATTCCGGTGAACCTTGAATATACATACATCTGGGATACCACTCACTACCGAAGGCAGGCACAGAGTAAACTCCCCAATGAATAAAAATGCCAAACTTCGCATTACGGTACCAGTCAGCCAGCTTATAGTTTGACAGGGAATCCCAGTCATCATGGAATTTCCCTTCTCTGATTACCCGTTCTATCTCCTCCAGATATTTTTGCTTATCCATCCTTCAACCTCTTCTTTCTATTTGTACTTTTTGCTTACAAATATAATAATAGCATATCTCAATGTCCATATCGGTTGACAATATGGACGTTTTATTATACAATCCAGACATTATGAAGGAATTTAAAATATTGGAATTTGCAGGTATCGATTTCCCTTTTTGGGTTGATAAGGGGAAGCATACCGCCCCATTTTTTTCTCATACTCATAATTTTATTGAACTTGAAATCATTGTGAGTGGAAGTGCAGATCATATCGTGGAAGGGAAGAATTATCATATCGAGAAAGGAGACGTATTGGTTATACTACCAGGTTATGTACACGAGCTTCAGAATGTAGATGAGCTTGAAATCTATAACTTTAAATTCGATCTTGATAAACTAACCCTTTTGGATACTGATATCGAAAAGTTATCCGGCTTTCAATCGTTATTTTTATTTCAGCCTATGAATAAATATGCTCATGAGTATAACAGCCATATGGTGCTAAGCGAAGATAAACTGAATCATGCGAAACTACTGTGCGACCTGATACTTGATGAATGGAATGAACGAAAAGAAGGCTATAAATGGGTGATAAAATCTTATTTTTTAGCGCTGATAACATACCTGTCACGTAATTTTTCACCTGATACCGCTAGCTGCTCAGACAAGGTCCACGAAATAGCTAAATCGGTATCCTTTATCCATGAAAACCTGCAGAACAAGATTACACTATTACAGCTGTCTTCCATGGCATGTCTCTCTGAACGGCAGTATAGCCGGGTTTTTAAAGAGATATACGGACTCTCCCCCATAGATTATGTAATCAATTGCAGACTCACCCTAGCCTGTAAAATGATGAAAAATACGCAGCTGTCTTTACAGCAGATATGCATTGCCTGCGGCTTCGGAGATAAGGTATCCTTCTCTCGGTTGTTTAAAACCCATTACCAAATCACTCCCGGTGAATATCGAAAAAGGTTGCTGTAATTTTATAAGATTAAGATATATGTTAATATGGGCAGTAGGATTTTATATAGATCCTACTGCCCATATATTTTAGAACAATATAGCTTCAGCCTTCATAATTGTATGGCTTTTTGCTGATTTATATTCCTTAAAGAAGTGTATTTATCAGCTTCCAAATGATTATCCGGAAACCAGAGCGGAATTGGGAGAGTTACGACAATTCAACAATTAGTCTCCTATCTTAACTTCAAGAATATCCATTATAAATATTGTAATAGGTATACCAACAATAAGCCCCCAAATACCCATTAAATGCTCGGATATAATCAGAATTAGGAATGTTACAAAGACCGGTAATTTAGTTCTATGTGAAAGCAGCTTCGGGTTTAAAATATAGCTTTCAAGAGCATGAAGAAATATAATTAAAATTATCACATAAATCACATAATTAGTACCTCCGACACTATATGCGATTATGGAAAGAGGTATTAATGAAATAACAACACCTGCAACAGGTATCATTCCCAGGACGAATATCAAGATAAAAAGTCCCATCGTATTGGGAAACCGCAGGCAAGTCAGAATAATGGTTGATATTATTGAATTAATGCACGAAATCAAAATCTGAGTTTGTATTACTTTACCAAAGGAATTCGTAAATTTATTACCAAAATATTTAAGTTCCTCATAAATCCATGAAATTTTACTGTGTTGAAAACCATGGATAAAATTTCTAGTTTTATCTTTTTCAAGTAAAAAGAACATACTTAGAATAACAGCCATAATTATATTAATTCCAATACTTCCAATATTACTGATAACACTTATTATTGCTGTTGCATTGTTCTTTAAATAATTATTAATATCTATTTTCTGCAGATAATCATAAATATATAAAAGTATAGCATTGTCTGTTTTAATCTCTGTTTTAATATCCAACAAAAAATTAGTCACATAATCAACTATATCCGTTACTTGTTCGATTACCTTTGGTACATATATATATATAACTAGGAAAAACAATCCTACCAATATAAGATACAAAGCAACTATAATGGCTTTTGTATTAATATGAAATTTATTATACAGTAATCTTGATATACTTTTCTGCATAGAATCAACAAGAAAAACAAAAATAAATGTCAGCAATAACAGCGTCATCTGACTTCTGATAAAAAATAATAATAAGCAGATTATTAAAAGTACAAAAATTCTTTTAACAAAAGGTCGTTTCATATAATCAATAATAATATCCATAATCTCCTCTATCCTTGATAATGATTACTGTAAGTAACCATAAATCCCAATCTTATGTTGCTGCACTTTCATAAGTGCAGAAATTCGGTTAGCTCCTATCATACCCAATAAACAGCCTGAATGATATTTATATTAATCAATTCGTAACTATTTATACAAGCATCATAATATTTTTGCTTTCTTGAGTACTTTAAGAAGTTGTCTAGTTTACTGTTGACAATTCATGCAGAATTCTACATTATCATCCCAGCTCTTTAATTTTTAGATTTAATTATAATTTACAACATTGCTGTATCTAATGTCAAGCAAAGCTATAAAAAAGTGAAAGGAGTTTCATTTTATGAGCAACAGTAAAGACACAGCATCCAAAAAACAAAGTAAAAGCAGTGTAACAAATGATTACAAATATATTCCTAGAGGTGAAAGCTCAAGTTCTAAATCTACAACGGATAAAAGACCTTCATCGGGTAATATGAGGGGAGTGTAATCAATATTTTTTTAATTCATCCTCTCCATTATCTTCAAGCTTTTCAATATTTCTGATTATGACATCAAAGTAAAATTCTTTTCCAGCAGCATTTCCATTAATCGTTACTTTATCATTAACTTTATGATGTAATAAAGCTTTTCCAAGTGGTGAATCAATACTTATCTTCCCTTTTAAGGAATTTGATCTGACTGTAGTCACTATTTTGACTACCTCTTCCTCGTTATCGTCTGGGTAATAGATTGTTACCCGGTCATTTAATCCTACCTCATCATAATTAGAAACTTCTGTAATTATCTGGGCTGTTTTTATCATACGTTCCAAATATCTTATTCTGCTCTCATTCTGATTTTTAATTTGTTTTGCTGCCTTATATTCAAAGTTTTCACTTAAATCGCCATGGGCTCTAGCCGTTTTAACATCTTCAAGCGCTTCTTTTCTAACAACAAGCTTACGATACTCAATCTCTTCTTCCATTCGCTTAATATCTTTTTGAGTTATTTTGTCATACATGATTTGTCCTCATTTTCTATTTAAATATAAGAAAAAGTTAGTATAACCTTAATAGGTATACTGGGGTAGCATTATAAATTACTATACTAAGTTCATAATAATTTTTGTATTCTGCCTTTACTTATACTGCCTTTACATATTCTGCCTTTACGTATACTGATTTCGCTTATATTTCTTTATGCTTACATCTATAGTTTTATGGTTATATCTCGGATTATGATATAACATCATATCTAAATGCTCTTAGTGTATTATATCACCAGCAAAATGATGCATCAATAACGTATTTCGCTTCCCATCTATCTGTCTCTTAGGTAACAAAAAAGAGCTTCACACTCGTAAGCTCTTTTTGTTTTCCATGATCAGTTGAATTCTAAGAGCTTAATAAAAGAAGCTCATTTATTACTATCCAAGATAGATCACCATCAACATAATATCCTTTTTGCAATATCCACTGTTCTATATGCCAAATCAGATATTTCAACAAGTCCAAAACCATCTATTCCTGACTTCAGTCTGTTATTCAGTGGTTTTATCCATTTATCAGGAATTGTGTTAGCTCCAAGAAGCATTCCCAATATTGATCCAACTGTTGCACCATTACAGTCGGTGTCAAATCCGGCCATAACAGCTATGCCTATTGACTTTCCAAAATTAAGGTCCCCATACAATAAACCGATACATACTATCATGGCATTAGGTACTGTATGGCACCAATCATGAGCGTTTTTCTCATCATATATTTGATGGATCCGATCCAGTACATATTCCCAGCTATTTCCCGCTCTTTTCCAGTCAAGCACAGTTTTGATGTTTTCATACAATCTAGATTTTTCCGGTATCATGGATATTCCGGTGTGTATAATATTCTCAATATTGTCAGTTACAGCAGCCGCGGATAACATAGCAGCTACAAACATTTCACCATAGATACCGTTTTTGGTATGGGATATTGATGCATCTCGCCAAGCCATGGAAGAGCTAAGTTCCGGATTACCGGGAGCTATATATCCATAGAAGTCTGCACGAATTTGAGCGCCAATCCACTCCCTGTATGGATTTCTATCATGTGCTGAATGGGGAGGAAGCTTCATATTCACTAAATTACGATATGCTACCCTTTCCGCTGTGCATAAATGCAGGATTGGAAGGTTATCAAGCCAGCACTCAGCTACATTTTCCGACGTAAAATCTATCCCGTATTTCTCAACTATTTTTAAACCCATAATGGTGTAATTAATGTCATCATCCTCGGGCATATGCTCTACATTATTAATCCAGCCCTTCATTTTGTTTCCGTAAATACCGGGATAATCCGAAACATCGCATTCCTCTTTTATATTCGTAGGAACCATTGAGGACATATAATGATCCAGCGGATAATTATCAGTGCCTTTGAGAAGGGAAGTGATCCTTGACCTGTACCAGCCTTCGATAGGCTGCCCGAGCAAGCATCCTGCGCATCTTCCAAGCCATGCACCATATATTTTGTTATATAATTCATCACTGCATAATTTTGTATATAATTTGTCACTGCATAAATTGGATTTGTCAACTTTAAAAGGCAATTCGCTGCGGGGTTTACCTGCAGTAATGCCTGCCAAGTCCGACGGCTCAAGATAGCCATATCCCTCTTCTATCGGAAGGCCGGACAATTCATCGAGAATGATACCTGCCAGAATTTCTTTTTCGACTCCGTCATCCATTAGCTTAATTTCTTTTACTCTATCTTCAAATCCTTTTAAGCATTTTCCTTCATCTTTTGATTCTAATAATTCGATATCTATTCCATCAGAATTCTTCAGCCATGGTAAATCAGCCAGCAAGTTACTACCTCCTAATTTCATATAAATAATGCGTCACTTCCAAGTGATATAGAGATTCAAAAAAACCAATGTAAATGATTAGTCCTTGGGGCTGTTGTAAAACTTCTTGATATCGAAATGAAAGGTATGAACCTTATTCCCAAGGAGGATTTTCACTGCAAATCTATGCATTTGGCGCTTTCTGGCTCATGGAAAGTAATCATAGATTTGGAAAACTTTATCGTTGCATTAATGCTTGTAAAAAGCTTACTGCATCCTTAATATCCTTTTCCGGATCTGCTCCAACTTCCCTTTCGATTGTTAAGAAGCCTTCATACCCTATCTGGGAAAGTGCTTTCATATATTCGCTGAAATCAACCTTTCCCTGTCCCAAGGGTTTTTCGGCAAAGTAGTCCTCAAGCCTCAAATCGCCTATACCGCCTTCTGCAAAAAAGTCGTATATAATCTGAGGGTCCGTCTTTTTTATCATAATCCCGTCTTTCGCATGGGTATGTACAATATAGTCCTTTAGTGTAGTCACTGCTTTCACCGGGTCATCACCAGTAACCATAACCAGGTTTGCCGGGTCAAGATTTACACCGACTCCGTTACTTTCAAGGCTATCCAGAAATTTTTTAAGAGTATCTGCTCTTTCCGGACCGGTTTCAATTGCAAAGGTTGCACCCAGGAAATCGCCAAATCTTCCTAATTCCTCACAGGCATCCTTAAGTATGCGATATCTTGGATTGGCTTGATCCTCCGGAATAACACCT
>Ga0207834_1000122_pt1 | contig 26510 bp, 26 predicted proteins | sample LuqExpMetagenom5_FD_187763 | JGI IMG/M metagenome (GOLD analysis project Ga0207834, IMG submission 187763) | Tropical forest soil microbial communities from Luquillo Experimental Forest, Puerto Rico - Sample 5 (SPAdes) | ecosystem: Environmental > Terrestrial > Soil > Tropical forest ...
TCACGTCGTCAGTGAGCGCCGTTGACCCCGCCGCTGAATCCGCCGTCGAGGGCGCGCTACATGAGACGCATGGAATCAGCATGGCAAAAGTTAGAAAAAATGTGACAATACGATTCATGTTACTTTCCTCCAACAGAATAGCAGTCAGCCCTCAAGAAATAGTTCGTTTTACTTTCGTAAGTCTAGCGACGGTTATGCTAGATAATAAATACCATAAAATTGGTAACTTTTCAACCGGTTGCTAAATTATCTTTGCAACACCGGTCTATGGATGGCTTCCATTTGCTTTTCCTCCTTCTTGCCGCTGAAAAATCGATTATATCATTACCAGGTTGCAATTTTAGCCATCCAAGTTGCCTTGATTACAGATAAACAATTTCATATAATTTACTCGTAGCTACGGAAATGAGGTGGTATGTTGAAGATAATTGTTAATGAAGGGTTCCCTGACACCGAGGTTACCATAAACTGTCCTAAGGCGTCTGATGACGTTTTGAATATGGTAACATTGCTCCAAAGCCTTGATAAAAAGCTGCCCGGTGTGAAAAAAGGGCAGACGTTTCTTGTAGATAGCCGGGATGTGCTTTTTTTTGATACAGTTGACAAGCATAATTTCATATATACCGAAGACGATATCTTTGATACATCTCTTAGATTATACGAGATTGAGGAGCAGTTATCATGCATAGGATTCATCAGATGTTCCAAGTCAGTGGTTATTAATATCGCAAAAATCAAGTCACTCTGCCCCGACTTCGGTGGCAGGATGGAGGTTACAATGTCAAATGGCGAAAGACTGATTGTTTCAAGACAGTACACAAAGTTGCTTAAAGAAAGGTTGGGACTTAAATGAAAAAATTTCTTGGTGTTCTTATTCAGATAAAGTCGCTGGCTGCAATGATTTTTACAGGACTGATACTGGCTTATATAGCTGCTGGATGGCTGTATTCTATCGTTAAGAATGTGCCGTTTGAATACTCTATCCCCTTCATATTTGTTTTGCAAGGTGCGGTTTTGGCAATTGCGATTTCTGTTTTGTGGTTTACTTTATTAAGCGATGCCATTATCAAAAAGATGCGTTTTTACTTGAGGCTTATTATTTTCGTAGTGGCTCTTGTCATCGTACTATCGGTGTGCTTTTTGACGTTTTTCGCATTTCACACCAATTGGGCGAAACTATGGCTTATAATCTCAGGGCTCTTTATCATTGTTGTCACAGGCATCTCCATTCTCGGTGAGATATATTTTAGGGCTACCGGGAAACGATATACTTATAATTTGGAGGAGTATAAGAAAAAAATCATGATTTAAGGCTATAATATGTCTATCAAGTGATGAGCGGAGAGATGAAAATGTCCTACATTGTAGATTTTGAAAATGTGTCTGCGGTTGGTTTAGAGTCTTCACCTGTAGCAGATGCGCTTGCTGGTTTACGTGCCAATGAAGCCCGCTACTTTATGAACAAATACAAGCATGAATTTACGGTTGTACCAGCTAGCGAAAGCCAGGAGACCCTTGATTATGTGAACCGAATTTTGAAAGCAGAACGTGGTATTGAGTTTGCGGCCAAGCCTTTAGAAACATCGCGCTTTCAGGTGGAAAATATCAAAATGGCCTATGTCTTATATGAGGATGGTCTTGAAGTAAACGTCATGTATACGGTTGATGACCCTAAGAAACGGGCCGTTGGTTTTAAGCTTTCTGAAGGAATGGAGGTACCGAAGGAGTTAGAAGGTAAGTTTAAGTTTGCCAGGCAGAAGTCTAAACTGGCTGGAACAATTCGGGGCTCGTTTTTTGTAATCAAAGGAGAATATTAAGGTGAGCAATGCCCATGACAAAGAAAAATATCTAATTAAACGGAGGGAATAAGATGAACGAGGGGCAGCAAAGATTTTATGATTTTATAATGGCCAGAGTCAAAGAAGGAAAAGAGGAAGAAGTCAAAGCCATATTGGACGAAAACTTTAAAAGGCAGCTGGAAGGCACGTTTACTAAGGAATATATGGCTGAAACAGCGCCAAAGATGATAATGTTGTTAAGACCGGAATGTGTTGAGGAATTTAAAAAAGCAGCCGAACATATGAGTTCACAGCTAAAATAACAGCTTTAGGATTCATGAAGGAGGTCCTTATGCAAAAAATAGTTCCTCATTTAATGAGCGGGTATATTTTCTAACGAAAATATCCCGCCTTTTTAATTTTTTTATTGACAAGAATACTTTTTCTGTTATACTTAAATCGTAAGTAGTAAGTAGTAAGTAGTAAGTTATAACGGAGGTTAAGCATGAAAGAATTATCAATAGCTCAGGAATATCTACTGTGCATTGTAAGCGAAAAGGGCAAGGTCCCCTCGATTGCCAGGGAGGTTCCGGCCTGTATCCTGGCGAGCGGACTAATAGAACTGATGATGAGCGGGCATATCAGAATGGATGGAAAAAGTACGATCAGCGTCACGGACGAGTTAAAGCCTGAACAACCCTATCTCACATCCCTTTTGTCCTGGCTTAGGAAATCGGGGACCGTGAAATTGGATAAGATTGCACGGGAATATTGCATTGGCCTTACCACCAGGAAGCTTAACACATTGATTATGGATATTGGTAACTCGTTGGCCGACAGAGGATGTGTCACCGTCAAAAAAGGCGGGTTGCTTGCAGCCCTGCCCCTTTTTGTACCCGATTCCGAAGAAGTTGATAAAGTAATACAAAAAATAAGAGCGGAGCTGCTGGAAAGCGGGAGCATATCGGAAGAAACCGTTGCGCTGGTAAGTTTGCTGGGGAAAAGCCATCGGATCAAGCGGTATTTTTCCGCCTATGAAGCAAATCAGCTGAAGGCTCGTTTAGAGGAAGTAAAAGAGGCTCCTGCAAACCAAATGATTAGAAAAATGGTGGATAGTATCGAAGCGATCATTGCAGCTATAATAGTTTCTACTTTATCAGCACATTAAGGAGGCTACACAGTGTCGCGACAGAGAAGCATGGAAGCAATCGAAAACTCGCAATATGTCACAATCGGCGAACTTGTCAGGCTGACGGGCGTCAGGTACAGCACGCTCAAATTCTATACCGAGGAAGGCATGTTGCCTTTCGAACAGGCGGAGGAGAATCTAACCAGGAGATACAAGCGTTTAGACAGCATTCAGCGTATTGACTATATCAAGAGCTTGCGGGCTGAAGGCAAGACCGTTCCGCAAATAAAAGAGATCCTCGGTCATTGAAATGAGAAGATAGTAATAAAGGAAGAATCGCGTATGAATAAGAAAGTCCGAATTGCTCTGAAACGGGCAAAAGAAATTGAGACGATTTACGAACCACATCGAAAGCGTACATTTGTATGAATATAATGAATAATGGAAACCACTAATTATTATGATCTAGACCTTTTTATCCAGAGTTTTTCACAGCGCCGTCGTCCGAAATGAAAGGTAATATTTCTTGACACCTGGGTCTATATGATATAGACTAAAGCCGTCGGGTCTATATTTAATAGACCGAGGAGGGATAACTATGAATGCATACAAACTTACAGAGAGTGAAGAAAAGTTTGCAGAGTTAATCTGGCAGAACGGTCCGATTGGTTCCGGTGATCTTGTGAAGCTGTCTGAAGAAGAAATGAATTGGAAAAAGTCCACAACATATACAGTGCTGAAAAAATTATGTGATAAGGGTATTTTCAAAAATGAAAATGCTATTGTTTCATCTTTGATAAATAAGGATGAATACTACGCAAAACAAAGCATACGTTTCGTTGAAGATACTTTTGGAGGATCCTTGCCAAAATTTTTAACAGCCTTTATCGGAGGGGGAAGATTAAGCAAGCACCAGGCTGAAGAGCTGAAAAGGTTGATTGATGAGCACAAGGAGGTATAGTAGTGAGTCAACTGTTTCTTACTATATTAAACATGAGTATTACAGCTGGCTATGTAATCCTTTTTGTGATACTTGTCAGACTATTGCTTAAGAAAGCACCGAAGTTCGTCTCCTATGCCTTATGGGGTGTGGTGGCATTTCGTCTTATAATTCCATTCTCCTTTGAAAGTATGTTTAGTCTGTTTCCACGGAATACGAATACCGCTCCGATCCCGCATGATATAATATATCAGCAAAGTCCGCAGATTAATAGCGGGATAGAGATAGTCGATTCATTTGTAAGCGAGTCACTTCCTGCGCCGACTGTGGCGGCCAGTGTAAATCCACTGCAGATTTATATTGCAATAGGTGTATGCATCTGGATTTCAGGCATGATAGTATTACTGGCTTATAGCCTTGTATCTGTTTTGCTCATAAAAAGAAGGCTTCAAAATGCGAATCTAATAGAGCAGAATATCTACGAAGCTGACAATTTAAAAACACCGTTTGTGATTGGTCTCGTAAGACCAAGGATTTATTTGCCGTCCGGACTTAGTATCGAAGAAAGAAGTTATATTTTACTGCATGAACAGACACATATCCATAGAAAGGACCATATCATCAAGATATTGGCTTTCTTAATATTGTCCTTGCACTGGTTCAATCCTCTTGTGTGGATTGCGTTCATGCTAATGAGTATGGATATGGAGCTTTCCTGTGACGAAAGAGTAATGAAAGAAATGGATGAAGACATTAAAAAGCCTTATGCCAATTCGTTATTATCGCTTGCTGCCGGAAAGCATATCCTGAATGCAAGCCCGCTTGCCTTTGGCGAGGGCAATGTTAAAGGGAGAATTAAAAACGTTTTAAACTATAGGAAACCTTCTTTTTGGGTGGTTGTTCTATCAAGTATCGTTGTTATTATTGTCGGAATCGCACTGGTAACAAATCCGAAGCAGCAGGACACGATTCAACCGGAAAATATTGTATTGGACAGTTCTTCAGGCGCACTGGAAGCGATGTATCATACGGAGGACAGTTCTTCAGGCACCTCGGAAGCGGCATATTCCACGGTGTATGATACGGTAAAAATAGATTTTCTCTCCGATATGATGGGCTTTAAGTCGGCAAACGAGTTTGAGACAACCGATTCCCAAATAGTCGCATATATCGATTCAACGCTAAAAACCGGTCAAAAGCCTGCGGAAGAGGCTGACTTGAACAATAATCATACCAATCAATATGCGATAAAATTGTCTAATGGCACTGGCGGATATAGCTGCAGGCTTTACTACGATACACTGTATAATAAAGCATATATCGTAAAAGACGGCGGACTTTACGAAACAGGGACAGATTTTGCGCGCTATATCGATTCATTTCTGGAGAACACAAGTATCACCGTCCATATAGATGACGCAGATGCCGTGGCGCTGTTTCAGACATATGGATGGACGCTCGATTATCAGATTAGTGCAATGAAAAACAAGCTCAACAATATCAGTGCCTTGTCAGGCTTTAATCCAAACGCATACTATTTCGCGTATAACAACGAGCTTTCAAAAGATATCGGCCTGGACATGAGCGTATACTCCAACACCGCTGACGTTGACGTCGAAATTTACAGGATTCATGAGAGTATGCCGCAGGAGTTTTATCCGATACAGAACTGCAGAGGCATTGTTGTGAAAAAGGATGGCAAAATCATCGGCGCGTTCATCAGCGCCGGGCGGCACAGCACCTTTAACGCCTGCAGTTTGAAAGGAAACAGCTTCGAAAAAGCGACAGGACTAATGCTCAACGAGTGGCTAGCGGGCACGGTTAAAGCCGACAGCACCGACGAAAGCCTATCGAAATTGGAGCCGGAACAGGTTATCGGGGAATATTTCAAAGCGTTGGACAATAAAGATGCAAAAACCGCAACTTATTGCATCTTAAAAAAAACACTGCTGGGGAATTTGACGTCAAATATGCGTAACGAGGAGTTATTTAACGAGGGAATCGGATTGCCTTTGACTGATGCCGGTATCGGAGCCAAATCCAGTTTCGATAATCTGAGATCTGCAAAATTGTTAAAAATCCAGAATATTGACAAAACCGGCGAAAACTCTAAGCTCTTCAGGGTAACTGTTAACCTTCAGTACAATAAGATGCAGTCCATAGGCAGCGGAGAGCAGTTTTGGGATTGCAGGATGGTTTATGAATCTCCTCAGACGGGATGGAAAATAGAAGGTTTTGGGCATTAGAGGATATTGGATTTTCGCTGTCTGGATTATTGAAAAAAGGGTATATAATAAAAACAGGCGCAGGCAAGAGAACAGCTTATATAAGAAATACTGAATATACAGGGTGACAAAAAAATAATCCAGAGAAGAGGGGGGTAGACGTTGAAAGCAGGATTGATCAGATGTATGCAAACAGAAGATATGTGCCCATCGACTACTTGCTTTAAAGTAATGAATACTAAAAAGTCAGCATTTGAAGGCATTGATGAAGATATCGAATTAATTGGCGTAAATACATGCGGGGGCTGTCCTGGCAAAAAGGCTGTCACGAGAGCTGCCGAAATGGTTAAACGGGGAGCGGATACAATAGTCCTGGCTTCCTGCATAACAAGAGGAAATCCTATTGGTTTTGCATGCCCTCATGCAGAACAGATGAAAGCAGCGATTGAAAAGAAAGTGGGAGATTCGGTCAGGATCATCGACCATACCCATTAGAAGGATGTGAACAGCATGGAAAAAGATATTTGGCAGGTGTTATACGATAAAGCCAGGGAGGTCCTGAATCCAAGAACGATCTCCCCGTTTATCGATGCCGGAGGTGTGGCAAGCGCCATCCTAACTAAAAAAGGTAATATTTATGTCGGTGTTTGTATCGATACCGCGTCAACTCTCGGAATGTGCGCGGAGAGAAATGCTATCGCCAATATGATAACGAATGGCGAAAGTCAGATAGACAAAGTAGTCGCCGTTATGCGGGATGGAAGCGTGGGCTCCCCCTGCGGCGCCTGCAGGGAATATATGATGCAATTGGACAAGGACAGTGCGCAGATAGAAATTCTGGCAGACCTGAAAAGCAGGAAGACAATAAGGCTGAAAGAATTACTCCCTGACTGGTGGGGAAGCGGCCGGTTCGATCAAAAATAAATGCAGTTCAGGAAGAAAAGCAAACAGCATGGATTTTTTTGATATTAATAATTTCCAGTATCAATGAATTGACTTCTTTAATCGATAATAAATTACCAGTATCTGATAATTATCTCTATTCTTGATTGTCATAACATAACATAAAATTTATATTAATATTTTATATTATGGAGGAATGGTTATGGCAAAAAAGTCAATTGTCTTAGTATTGGTGCTGGCAATGCTGGCAAGCGTATTCGTCGGTTGTGGTCAGGCGAAATCAGCTTCGAGTTCCGGTAAGCTCGTTGGAGTTACAATGCCGACAAAATCTCTCCAGAGATGGAACGAGGACGGCGCCAACGTTAAGGCTGCCCTGGAGGCAAAGGGATACAAAGTTGACCTTCAGTATGCCGACAATAAACAGGATGTTCAGAATAGCCAGATCGAGAACCAGATCACCATGGGAGTCAATGTTCTCGTCATCGCCTCGATCGACGGCGGAGCACTGGGCGGCGTACTTCAGCAGGCAAAGGCTGCTAAAATCCCCGTAATAGCTTACGACAGACTTATAACGAACACTGACAAGTGCGACTACTATGCCACCTTCGATAACTACGGTGTTGGCAAGATGCAGGGCGAGTTCATCGTCAGCCAGCTCAAACTTGACAAAGGCGAAAAAGGTCCCTTCTCGATGGAATGCTTCGGCGGCGACCCGGGCGACAATAACGCAAAACTGTTCAACCAGGGCGCTATGGACGTTCTGAAATCTTACATAGACAGCGGCGTGCTGGTAATCAAATCCGGCCAGACCAAATTCCCGGACCAGATCGCTATCACGAACTGGGAGTCCAAAGGAGCTCAGGACAGGATGGATAACCTCCTGACTGCTTATTATGCGGACAAAAATATCGATGTAGTTCTCTCCCCGAATGACAGCCTTGCACAAGGTATCGTCGCTTCTCTGAAGTCCGCCGGATACGGCTCATCCACCAAACCCTTCCCGATACTTACCGGACAGGACTGCGATAAGATAAACGTAGGCCAGATCATTCGCGGCGAACAGTCGATGTCCATCTTCAAGGATACGAGGGTTCTCGCAGATCAGGTCATCGCTATGACCGACGCGATACTTGCAGGGCAGAAGGTCCCGACAAACGCCAGCTATAACAATGGCGTGATCGATGTTGCTTCATACAACTGCCAGATCCAGTTTGCCAACAAGGACAACTGGAAACAGTTGCTCGTCGACAGCAACTATTATAAGTTATCCGATATACCGGACGCAAAGTAAAATTATTGCATAAAAATGGCGGCAGCATGGCTGCCGCCATTTTTAACGTATGGCCAAAGCTTTAGTTAAAAGGAGCAGACGAATGTCGGAATATATCCTGGAAATGGAGAATATCACTAAAGAGTTCCCTGGCGTCACCGCTCTCAGTAATGTCACGTTTAAAGTGAAAAAGGGCGAGATACATGCTCTGGTTGGGGAAAATGGAGCCGGCAAATCCACGCTGATGAATGTTCTGAGCGGAATATATCCCCACGGTTCATATACAGGAGACATAATCTTCATGGGTACTGAATGCAGGTTCAGAAACATACGCGACAGCGAAGCGGCGGGTATTGCCATAATCCATCAGGAACTGGCACTCAGCCCTTACATGACGATTGCGGAGAACATTTTTCTGGGAAACGAAAGATCGAAGCATGGTGTAATCAACTGGGATGAAACCAACAAAGAAGCTATCGGTCTAATGAAAAAAGTCGGCCTTAATGAAAAGTATACCGCGCAGATAAAGAACATAGGCGTCGGAAAACAGCAACTCGTCGAGATAGCCAAGGCGCTGTCGAAGAACTGTGAACTGCTGATACTGGATGAGCCGACAGCAGCGCTTAACGACGAAGATTCCAACCACCTTCTCGAGCTTTTGCAGACGCTTAATAAAGAGCATGGCATGACGTGCATACTGATTTCGCATAAGATACACGAAGTCATAAAGATTGCGCATAGCATAACCGTTTTGCGGGATGGAAAGACAATAGAGACTCTGGACAATACAGAGCATGTCAGTGAAGGCCGGATAATAAAGGGTATGGTAGGCCGCGAGCTTACGGACCGATTCCCGAAGCATTCGGCAAAGATCGGCGATATAGGCTTTGAAATCAAGAACTGGGTAGTGCATGACCCTCTTAATGAGGAAAAGGTCGTTATAAACAATGTCAGCATGTACTTCAGAAAGGGCGAGATAGTAGGACTTGCCGGCCTTATGGGCGCGGGAAGGACAGAGCTCGCAATGAGCGTATTCGGCAGGGCGTATGGCAAAAGGATAAGCGGGACGCTTATCAAGGAGGGCAGGGAGATAACCCTGCACAATATAAGCCAGGCGATAGCCAACGGGATAGCTTATGTTACCGAAGACAGGAAAACGGCAGGCCTGGTGCATATACAGGACATTAAAAAGAACATTACTCTGGCCAATTTGAAAGCAATTACACGGGGCTTTGTCGTAAACGAAGATGAAGAAATCGTAGTCGGAAAAGACTACAGAGAACGGCTCAATATAAAGTCATCAAGCGTATTTCAGAAAGCGGGCAACCTGTCGGGAGGGAACCAGCAGAAGGTGGTGCTCAGCAAATGGATATTTGCCGCCCCCGAAGTGCTGATACTCGACGAACCTACAAGAGGAATAGACGTTGGCGCAAAGTATGAGATATACAAGATAATCATACAGCTGGCGGAGGCCGGAAAATGTGTCATCATGATCTCTTCTGAGCTGCCCGAGATTTTGGGAATAACCGACCGCTTGTACATAATCAACGAAGGACGCGTCGTGGGAGAAATGAATACGAGCGAAGCGACTCAAGAGGATATCATGACTACTATAATAAGAAGTTCAGCAGGGCGATAGGGGGAATATAAGTGAACGGAATAAAGGCATATATAAACCGTAATATGCGGCAATATGGGATGATTTTAGCCCTGGTTGTTATTATAATCTTTTTCGGGATCATTACCGGCGGCAAACTGATTTGGCCAAGAAACTTATCCATGCTGGTGCGCCAGAACGCATATGTTCTGATACTGGCCATAGGAATGATGCTGTGTATATTGACGGGCGGAAACATCGACCTTTCGGTCGGCTCACTGGTCGCCCTGGTAAGCGCGATGTCGGGGCTGATGGCCACGACGCTTGGTATGCCCGCCTGGCTGGCTATAATCATCAGTATTATGACGGGCCTTTTGGCAGGTATGTGGCAGGGCTTTTGGATAGCTTTTGTAAAAGTACCGCCATTTATCACAACGCTGGCAGGCATGCTTGTCTTCAGGGGGCTTAACAATATCATACTGAACGGAAAGACCTTGCCGCTCTCCGGTTTGTATATTACTATCGGAACGGGTTCGGTTCCCGATATTGCTCCGAATACCGTCACGGATTTTTTACGCATCGGCGATCTGCTTCAGCTGCAGAACAAACCGGATTTTCTGAATGTAACGATGCTTGTTGTAGGACTTGCGTTATCCGTCATTTACGTTTTATTTACGATTTTCAACAGAAAGAGCAAGCAATTGCGCGGATATGAAGTAGCGTCTTTGGGGTCGGTTATTGGAAAAGCCGCTGCGTTCTTTATTGTTATAAATGTTTTTGCTTACTGGCTGGCGATGGATGAAGGCCTGCCTATAATGCTGATTTTACTGGCCGCTTTATACGCAATTTATACGTTTATAGCTACCAAGACCATACCCGGGCGGCATCTGTACGCTATGGGCGGAAACATCAAGGCGGCGGAGCTCTCCGGGGTCAACACCAGAAAAATGATGTTCCTTGTGTATTCAAACATGGGGCTTCTGGCGGGGGTTGCAGCCGTAGTAACTGCAGGAAGAATGATGGCTGCCTCGCCTAACGTCGGACTTAACTTCGAGCTTGACGCCATAGGCGCGTGCTTTATAGGCGGCGCTTCCGCATACGGCGGTATAGGAACGATATGGGGAGCTGTCGTAGGCGCCTTTATCATGGGCGTAATGAATAACGGCATGTCTATGATAGGTTTCGACGTCTTCTTGCAGTCTGTCGCAAAAGGGCTGGTGGTGTTGCTCGCCGTCGCATTTGACATGTACTCGAAATCAAAGTCCAGGCTCAGCTAGGCCAGGACAGGGAAAATGACATGCACCAAGCGTATGCTTGGTGCTTTTTCTTTTATACATAATTTAGTTTTTGTAACCCATTTATGGTATAATGGATAAAGATTACAAGCAGACTGGCAACCGCGATTTAGAGGTGGCAACAAAATGAAATGGCTATACAAAATATCATTAACACTTCTGATTGCCATTGTGATTACATCGGCGGCAATGGCTGTATACTACTTCAACATGGTCAATAAGGTCTATGACGGAAACACTGCAAATGTATTCGGCGTGAATCCGAAATATCATTTTTCGTTGATAATAGATTCAGGAGACGACGAATATTGGCAGAGCTTCAAAGAAGGCGTATTCGAAGCCGGAAAAGTACATAACGCCGCAATCGAATACAATCCGATATCCGATCCGGACAGCATTGATAAAACGGTAGAGTATGTAAATATCGCAAACAAATCCAGGGTTGACGGCATCATTGTAAACGGTGAGAACTCAAGCGAGTATTCGGATGCAATTAACAGTGCAGCCGAGTCAGGAATCCATATCGTAGTAGGTATAGTCGAATCTGTAGACAGTAACCGGCTTTCATATGTGGGAAATAATTTTTATGATTTTGGAGTAAAGGCGGCAAAGCTTATATCTCAAGCGGTAGACAAGGATCCGCCGATCAATCTGGCAGTGATTTTATCGGATGCGGGCCAAAGTGAAACCGATAAGACTGTAACGTCACAGAGCGATATAATGATGAGCGGCGTAACAAGCGTAATTGAAAGCGAGCAAAAAATAAACCTGCTGTGCACATTGCACAGAAACAGCGATTTGCTTGGAGCTGAGGATCTGACGAGAAGCATATTGACCGGGCACCCCAATGTCGATGTGATATTTTGCACAAACGCCAAGGATACTGTTGCAGCGGCGCATGTAATTGTAGAACGTAACCTGGTGGGAAAAGTAGTCATAGTTGGTACGGGTGTCACGGATGAGATCAAGTATTATATCAAAAAAGGGATCATATTCGGTGTACTGGACAGGAATGGATATAACGCGGGGTATAAGAGCGTAGAAATATTATGTGACAGTGTCGGGGACTCATTTCAGTCAAGTTATATAAACGTCGCTACAGATATATATACATCCATAAATATCGATCAAAATAAATAACAGGTAAATATATTATGAAAAAAATTTGGAATAGAGTATTCAACAGCATAAAGTCCAGGATTATTGCGGTCTTTGTTCTGACTATGATTTTAGCCAGTGTTACAAGCATATTTATTCTGGGATTATCAAGCAACATAATTGAAAAGATGGATGATATGTTCGCCGCCAATGTCGAAATCGAAAAATTTCTAAGTGACATGAATAACGTAAATACCAATCTGACAGATTACCTTGTTACTGCCGATTCTGACAGTCTGCTTAATTATTACAGATATAAGGATATTTTCAACGAGAAGGCGCAGAGCATGTTTTACGAATTGCACGGGGTATACAGCCAGAATGATCTGATTTACAGGGATATCGCATACATGGTTGCTTCGTATTTCAATGAGACGGAAGCAGCCGTGGAGGCTAAAAGAATGGGCGACGCAGATGCGTATATTGCGAGGTATGCCGAGGCCAACCAGATAACCGGATATATCCGGACATATACCGACCGCCTGAATCTGAACATTTTAAATATCAATACCTCTCAATATCTTGGAATGTCGGAGAATCTTAACAACCTGCGGACGACGAATCTTATTCTTATAATATCCGTAATATTGCTGAACATGCTTGTGATTTCCTACCTTACCTTCAATATGACAAAACCGATAATAAAGCTTGCACATTCAGCTGAGGAAATGTCCAAGGGCAATTTCGACGCAGACGATGTCGAAGTGTATTCACAGGACGAGCTTAGCATAATGGCAAACGCATTTAATACGATGAAGCACAGCATCAGGAATTACATCAGTGAGTTGCACAACAAGGCCGACACCGAATCACAGCTTTTTGAACAGCAGATAGAAAATTTGAGGATACAGTCGCTGCTAGCAGATGCAGAAATGAAGGCGCTGCAAATGCAGATCAATCCGCATTTTCTTTTCAATACGCTCAATGCCGGAGTTCAGCTTGCAATGATCGAAGGTGCCGACAGGACGTCGGACTTTCTTGACAATACTGCAAAGATATTCAGGTACAACGTTAAAAGTCTGGACAGAAAGGTCAAGATAAAAGACGAAATCGATACTGTCAGGGCATACGAGGATCTGTTCTTTGTACGGTTCGGAGACGTTATGAAATTTGAATACAACATCGACCAAAGCCTGCTTGACATTGACATTCCGCCTCTGATTATTCAGCCGCTGGTGGAAAATGCTACGATTCATGGTATAGGGAACATGGAGAAAGGGGGCGTGATCAATATATCGCTTGATAAAAACGATACTGTGGTCAGAATGAGCGTTCAGGACAACGGGGTCGGAATGAGCGAGGAAACAAGGCAAAAGATATTGAAATGTCACAAGTTTGAAAGCGAAATATCCGGGCACATGACAGGGATAGGAATATACAATGTGGTGCAGAGGCTGAAGCTGTTTTTCAAATGTGATGATGTGATAGAAGTGACCAGCGCTCCGGGCAAAGGCACAAAGGTCGTTCTGAAGATACCCGTATAATTCGCGGCTTGAACGCGAATCATCTCAAAATGATAAACGAAACCGGATTTAGCCGGACGATGTTGTCGTGTCGGGGAACATACAGATAGAAGGGGTGGTGATTCTTGTGTACAGTCTTATGGTTTGTGATGATGAGCAGATAATGATTGAATCCGTTCGGCATATAGTGGAAAACGAATTCAGCAACATAAGGATTATCGAGACTGCAAGATCAGGCAGAGAAGCGATAGAAAAAACGTTGACTATAAAACCGGACATCATACTGACGGATATCAAGATGCCGGGTATAAACGGCCTCGATGCAATTAAGGAAATAAGGAAAGTCCATAACGATGTAAAGATAGTTATAGTATCTGTTTATGAGTTTTTTGAATACGCTAAACAGGCTGTTGAATTGGGAGTCAGCGAATATCTGATAAAACCCGTGAAAAAGGAAAGACTGGTGGATACTTTACAAAGGATAATGGCCCAGCTTGATGCCGAAAGGCGTAAATACAGCTGGGAGCTTGAGGCGAAAGAGAGGATTGAAAAGATGCTCTCTGCCGTAGAGCATAGCTTCATTTATTCATTGCTTTTTACTCAGGTGCGAAAAACCGATATAATCAAGTACAAAAAAGAATTTTTTGATATAGAAAACGAGACTGGCTTCATTTTCGTGCTGATGTTCAATAAAAAAGGCGTAAGCGGCAATTACGAAGCGCAATTGGGAGATAGCCTCGACAATCAGGAAATTTATACCCTTTTTAAGGATAATTTAAAATACAGGTGCAAGTGTATAGTAGGCCCGGTAATGCTGGACAGGGTCGTAGTTTATGTTGCCCAAAGCATTGAAGATCTCTATCAGCAGAGAGTGCAGGCTATAACTTGTATAGAAGATATCATGCACTTATTGGGGGGAAAATATGATATTGAATTCAAGATTGGAATAGGTAGGATCCATAACGACCAGGATATAATGATATCTTATCAGGAAGCATTAAAGGCGCTCAATTGCAATGAAGGAGGCAGGATAGTACATATAGATGACATCGCTCCCAATGTATACAACGTGGGATTTGAATTTGTGACGCAGGAACATAAACTGATAATCGGTATCGAAAACGGCGACGTGCAGAAAAGCTTGACGGTTTTGTCCGATATCTTTCGGAAATATCCTAATTTTTTTGAACAGGAGAACCTCCATTACAGAATCATAGAAATGATGGCAGCAGTCCACCAGGTCGCGACGGAAAATGGAATCAACGATAATATCGAACCGGGATTTTATATTAAAAAGATTTTATGCTGCAAGTCCAGGGAAGAGTTTGAGCAGATATGTACAGAGGAGATAAGGCATATAGCCGGCGCAATAAGTACCAGGAAGAAATGCAATATCGGGAAAATTGTTGAAAAGACCAATATACTGATAAGCGAAAGGTTCAATCAGGATCTGAATCTGGATGACATCTCCAAAGAACTGTACATCAGCCCACAGTATTTAAGCCGGTTGTATAAGAATGAAACAGGTGAAAATTTCATCGAAAGGTTAACGTCGGTTCGAATTGAAAATGCAAAAAAGCTGATGAGGGAATGTAAGTATTCCATCAAAGAAATCTGTTACATGTCGGGATACTGCGACCCAAATTATTTCAGCAAATTATTCAAAAAGCATGAGGGGATATCCCCGTCAGCCTATCAAAAACAGATCTGAGCAGGAGGTTTGTTATGAGAAAGATAGTTGCATTGTCGTTGGCTGTGCTTTTTATGTTTTCATACGGATGCGGGTCGGACAAGCCCTTTAATAATGAAGATAATGTGGTGCAAATAGGGTTTATCTACGAAACGATGACGGTGGAAAGGTGGCAGCGCGACCGGGATATATTTGTCGCGAAGGCTGAAAACCTGGGCGCGAAGGTTATTGTTAAAGACGCGTATGAGGACAGTGATCGCCAAAGAGAGATTGGTATCGAAATGATCGATCAGGGGGTCGACGTACTTGTGATCGTCGCTTTCGATAAAGACAGCCTGAAAGACCTTGTTAAATATGCACACAGCCATAATGTGAAGGTGATTGCATATGACCGCATGATAAGGGGCGTTGGCGTTGACTTTTACATATCTTTTGATAACTCCGAAGTAGGTCGTATGATGGGTAAATCCGCGACGGAACATGTACCTGAAGGAAATTATCTGATTCTGAACGGCTCGCAAAGGGATAACAATTCTTTCATGCTCAACGATGGATATTATAGCGTCCTGCAGCCGTTTATTGCCAAAGGGGATATAAATGTTACCGGAGAGACCTGGATAGACGCCTGGCGTGACGAAGGCTCCTATGATTATGTAAGCAAGATCCTGAGCAGCGGTCAGAGGATAGATGCTATCATTGCGGCGAATGATCAGCTCGCGGAGGGTGCGATAACCGCTTTGAGCGAAAACAGGCTTGCGGGGAAGGTATTTGTTACAGGGCAGGACGCGGAACTGGGCGCATGCCAGAGAATAGTCGAAGGGACACAGGGCTCGACGGTCTACAAGCCTATCAATATCCTTGCGGAAGGAGCGGCTGAGATTGCCGTAAAAATGGTCGCCGACGAAGACATAGGCCCCTATGAAGTCATGTCTGACGGGGAAAATAATATCCGCTGCAAGATTTACCAGCCGCAGCTCGTTACGAAGGATAATATCGATGATACGGTAATAAAGGACGGATTTTTCACGGCCGAGCAGGTATATGCAAACGTACCGTAGGATGAGCGATAAAGAAGGGATATACTGCGAGTTCCTGCAATATACGTAAACCAGCGATATAATAATGGAAATATTTGTTACTGAAGGCGGTGAGGGCATGGATTATCTGACCGTGAAGAAAGCCGGTGAAAAATGGGGACTTGGCGCCAGGATCGTGACATTGTATTGCGCCGATGGCAGAATAGATGGCGCAGTGAAAAAGGGCAACCTGTGGCTTGTTCCAAAAGATGCTCTAAAACCGGCTGATGGAAGACGGAAAAATACTGCTGCACAAAAAGAAAAAGAAGCAACACATCCCTTTCAGGCTTTGTTTGAAAATCAGGAGCTATTTATGGAGATAGTTCAACATTTCCCCTATCCGATGCACATATCCGAACCTGATGGAACTATTTTCTTTGCCAATGAAGCGTTTTTAAAGTTTGCCAAAGTATCAAACCCCGAAAATTTCTATGGAAAACATAATGTACTGCATGATCCCGATCTTGAAAAATGGGGCATAAAAGAATATGTTTTACGGGCGTTTCAAGGAGAAATTGTTCAGGCATATGATATTAAAGTACCAGCTCAAAAGAATGACGGAAACTGAAGCGGACGCCATCATCGATGGGATAAAGGCAGGCGGATACACGGAAAATGCCATATATGAGAAAAGCGTGCAATTCACCAAATATTACGCGCAGGACGGCAAAGCCTTAGAGAGTCACCGGGTTCTGTTCAAATGGTTTCCCGGAGATCAGACCGCTCTGATCGTACTGCTCAAGCCCAGCTGGGCGTCGTTGGACGGATATCTCGCCAAATACGACGACACATGTCTCACTCTACTATGCCGACCGGCAGAGTGTGGCTGCCTGCATCGCTGAGATGAAAAAGCGGTATTATGTGGAGCCGGACGAGGTGGACACCGAAGCCGAGCTCTCTTATGACCCATTAAGTGATTTTTATAACGGCGGCAATTTCGATCAGGTAACGATTTTCTTTTGGTCAGAGGGTAACTTACTCCCTTTGCCCTGTGCGAATGTGGTCATGTCAAGGGCCCGATAGATCATCAGTGTCAAGCGTTTGACCTGCATACCTGCCGGACAGTTCACAACATCTGCTCCTGTATATAGAATATTGAAAGATATGGCAGAATGAGGTATATTAATGGAATAGCAGCAAAACAGAACGAATAGGAATATTCTATTGTATTTATCAGTCTGTATTATTTAAAAGGAGAAAAAAAGATGGGTGAAATGATATTGCACAGAGGTCATGTAGAAGAAACTCCTGAACTGGTGGGATACGACAGCAGCCGAATCGAAGCGCTGAATGCGCATCTGTGGAAAATGATCGATGACAAGCGTCTCATGGGTGCAAGCTATTGTATAGCCAGAAATGACAAGGTCATTGCCAACAACGCATTGGGCTTCAGCAGCTATAAAAGAGAGCAGGGTGGGTTGATGAAACCGGATACCGTCATGCGGATAGCCTCAGTCACCAAGCTTGTGACTGCCGTAGCCGTGTTCAAGCTTGCAGAGGATGGCTTCATACGCCCTGACGAGCAAATGTCACGCTATATTCCGCAGATGAATAAAGAACCCTTTAAAGATATAACGATTGCACAGGTACTGTCACATTCCTCTGGCCTTCCGTTCGGTTCGGATGAAGCTACGGATCCTTTCGCGTACATTGAAAAATGTAAGAAAGGTGACGACTGGATAGAGGCCGGTCTGAAAGCCGGAGTCTCCTGTAAACCCGGAGAACAGTGGATATATTCGACCTTTGGTTTTGTGCTGCTCGGTGCTCTGATAGCGAATGTTACAGGAGTAAGAGCGGAGGAGTATATAACGAAAAATATCCTGGAACCGCTCGGCATGAAGGATTCCAGCTTCAGGCCAGGTCCTGAGCTCGGCAGACGTCATTTGATCCAATTCGAAGAAAACGAAAAAGAGATTAACAATATGATCAACAATACACCAGATCCGGAAGATGAAAACAGTATCTGGAGTGATGTGCCCGGGACAGGAGGAGGTATGCACTCTACAACTACGGATCTGTCCCGGTTCGCAAGGATGCTCTGCAATGGCGGCCGCCTGGGAAATAACAGGATACTGGGCAAAATGGCAATTGAAAAAATGCGCACGAGATATCTTTTTAATGTACCGGATTACTGCTGGGGTGCAAATAATAAAGACAGGTTGTATGGTATGGGACCCGATCTGCGCAGGGGAGACGCCATCATTACGAGCCCGGACTTCTTTTTCCATGAAGGCTGGGGATACTTATCCGTAGTAATTGATCCAAGGGAAAAGCTGTCTGCCGTATGGATGGTCCCCTATACCGACGGTAATGTCTGGTATCCCGAAAGCCTTCTGAATGTAAAGAACATAATCTGGTCAGGGTTGATTTGATAAACCATACGGGATGTATGGAAAGGCCGGGTCGAGGCATTGAATGGCATGGACTGCGGGGCAATTGGCTGCAGAACCTGTAGTTCATAAAGCCAGTGCTCTTGTATTATATTGCTGTTTCCTAATCAAATATTGCTTTTACCTGATCAAATTATTGTTTAACGCCATCATTTTTTTGCTTTTTATTGCTTTTTTTTGCTTGCTTATTTGCTACCTATTTATTTAATTGAATATCTTTTATATACTATTCGTATACATCATTTAATTTTTAATCACATATATTGAATATTTATCAATTTACAGCAATTACACATTTTTGATCTTCGGCTGGTAGAAACCGATATCGGATGACACTTTAAACCCCAAAGCAAATATAGTGAGAGAGGGATATTTCTTTGATTGAAATTTTAAATGGGATCCATGAAACTGTAGATTACCACGGAGATTTCAAGATCCGGATATTCCGGAACACGGAATGTGAAGATTATCCGCAGCACTGGCATACCGACACCGAGATCATCATGCCCATTGAAAACAATTATAAAGTCATCGTAGATGAAAAAACATACGATCTGGATGCCGGAGATATCATCATCATTCCTTCTGGTGAACTGCACAGGACATATGCATCGCCTGCAGGACAAAGGCTCATTATGCAGTTTGACTGCAATATGCTCTTGAGTCTTAATGGTTTCAATTCGGCATTCAACATGTTTCATCCCTGCGTAGCGGTAACGCCTTCGACTATGCCCGATATAAACAAAGAGCTTTCAACGCTTGTTTTGGATATAACGTCGGAGTATTTTTCGGCTATACCACTTAGAGAAGCCTCGATCTTATCCATGCTCATCCGCTTTTTTGCGATACTTGGAAGGGATTGCATCAACAGACGTAATGAGTCTTCAAATATGAAAAATCAAAAACAGCTTGAGTATGTAAACTTGTTTTTTAATGTTTGCAATTATATAAATGACCATTGTACCGAAAATATCAAGCTGGATGACATTGCAGACATCGCCGGATTCAGCAAATTTCATTTTGTCAGGCTGTTCAAGCAGGTCATGAACATATCCTGCTATGATTACCTGATCGACCGCAGGATCCTGCTTGCCGAGAAACTGTTGACCAATCCGGACATCTCAATAATGCAGGTTGCCATGAAGTCCGGTTTCAGCAGTCTTGCGACATTTAACCGCTTATTCAAGGCTAAAAAGCGTTGCACCCCCACTGAATATAAGTCACTTTACGGTGTTCGCTCTCAATATCGTGAAAAAAGCCGGAATGTTACGTCCCTATAGCTCCTTGCACAAGGCTTTCCTAATTCCTTGCGCTTAAGATATAAATAAAAAGAACCAGAAGTGAGGTGGTGATTTTTAACAATTATTAAGCCGGAAAACAAGCAATATTTGATTAGTAGATAGCAATATACAAGGAGCACGTTTAGAAAATATGTTATATAATTCAAATGCAATCGCACGTATAATTGTGCATTTTGCATAAATTAAAAGGAGGGAAATCATGAAACGTATTTTTTCTGTTTTACTCGTTGTAGTGATGATTGTTTCCGTAGCATTCACTGGCTGCGGCAAAGCAACCACCGAAGAGCCCGCCAATACTGCGGCTAGCTCCGACACCAGTGCACCGGTAGCTGAGGCTTCCAGCGCAACTGAACCCGTTGCAGCTCCGGCAGTAACGGACGATTCCAGTGTTAAGGTTCTTAACCTCTGGAGCTTCACCGACGAAGTTCCGAAGATGGTCGACAAGTACAAAGCAGCTCACCCCGACTTCCCGTATGAAGTAAAAACTACCATTATAGCTACCACTGACGGTGCATATCAGCCTGCACTCGACCAGGCTCTTGCAGCTGGCGGCGCAAGCGCACCTGACATCTACACTGCAGAGTCAGCTTTCGTCCTCAAGTACACTCAAGGCGATGCATACAAATATGCAGCAGCTTACAAAGATCTCGGAATCGATGTAGACAATGCACTGAAAGCAGCTGAAATAGCTCCTTATGTCTCCGATATCGGAACAAATCCCGATGGCAACCTCATAGGTCTTGCTTATCAGGCAACCGGTGGCGCATACATCTATCGCCGTTCGATAGCCAAAGCTGTTTGGGGAACCGACGATCCGGCAGTTATCAAAGACAAAGTTGGTCCCGGCTGGGATAAATTCTTCGCAGCTGCAGCTGAGCTGAAAGCTAAGGGCTTCGGCATAGTTTCCGGCGACGGCGATATCTGGCATTCAATCGAAAACAGCTCACCTAAGGGCTGGATCGTTGATGGCAAGCTCTATATCGATCCCCTGCGTGAGCAGTTCCTGGATCTGTCCAAGAAGCTCAAAGACGGCGGATACTACAATGATACTCAGGACTGGACCGATGCCTGGTATGCTGACATGAAGGATGCCGGCAAGCAGAAGATACTTGGTTTCTTTGGCCCTGCATGGCTCATCAACTACGTTATGGCTGGCAACTCCGGCGGAGACAAACCGGGCGTTGGCACATACGGCGACTGGGCAATCTGCGAACCTACAGTTGGATTCTCCTGGGGTGGCACATGGGTTCTTGCAAACAAGGACTCCAAGATCAAGAAGACTGTTGGCGATATAATCAACTGGATCACTCTCGATACTTCAGATACTGGTCTCCAGTATATGTGGGCAAACGGAACCTTCAGCATTCCTGAAGGCAAGACCGTTGGCACGAAGGATACTGTTGCTTCCGGTACAGTTATGAAGAAGTCCGATGGTAAGCTCGACTTCCTGGGCGGACAGAACATGTTCGACGTATTCGTACCTGCAGGTGCAACTGCTACTGGTAAGAATAAGACCCAGTATGACGAATCCATCAACTCTCTCTGGCGTGATCAGGTACGTGAGTACACCGCTGGAAAGAAGAGCCGCGATCAGGCTATAGCTGACTTCAAACAGCAAGTCGCTGATAACCTTGGTGTCGCTATAAATTAATTCAGTTTGCAGACAGGGGCGGGCGGATGCCTTTCCGACCGCCCCATTTTATATTGTTCAGTTAGCCCAAACCCTTTACCGGAGGTGATCCAATGCGACGCAGGAGTGTCAGCTATGCCAAATATGGTTATATATTTTCAATACCATTTGTACTTGCGTTCATTATTTTTTCGTTTTATCCCATTATCTATACAGCAGTTATCGGCTTTACGGATCTTAAAGGTTTGACCAAAACGGATTTTAAATTTTTAGATAATCCTTTTCAGAATTTCGAACTGATTTTGCATAACCCATCATTCATTACATCGTTATCAAATACAGCGATGATTTGGATAATCAACTTCATTCCGCAAATACTGCTTGCGCTCCTGCTTGCTGCGTGGTTCACCAACCATCGGCATCATATAAAAGGTCAGGGTGCGTTCAAAGTTTTGTTTTATATGCCGAATATCATAACGGCTGCAACGATAGCCATACTTTTCAGTTCACTGTTCGGATACCCAATGGGCCCAATGAACGACCTGTTTAAGACATTTGGCTTGTCTCAGGAATCGGTGAACTTCCTGCTGCAGAAGTGGACAGCGAGGGGTGTCATATCATTTATCCAATTCTGGACATGGTACGGGTATACGATGCTGATATTTATTTCAGGTGTTTTAGGTATCAATCCTGAACTTTATGAGGCTGCGGAGATGGATGGCGCAACAAGCTCTCAGACATTTTTCAGAATAACGCTTCCCAGTTTGAGAACAATTATGCTCTATATGCTTGTTACCAGTTTGATAGGCGGTCTGCAGATGTTCGACATACCTAAACTGTTCATCCCGAATCAAGGTCCGAGCAATGCTACGCTTACTACAACCGTGTTCATCTACAATCAGGCGTTCAGCGGAAGCTATATGTATAACCGTGCGGCAGCTGCCAGTATGATCCTGTTCTTAATAATAACTACTCTGTCTGGCGTACTATTCTTTATAATGAGAGATAAGCAGGCAGCAAAGCTTAGAAAACAAGAAAAGAACAGGGTCAAAGAATTTAATAAAGCCAACAGGATATCGGCAAGGAGGGCAGAGGTATGAAAAATAAAGCAAATGTATCAAATTACGCTTTAGATACAGTTAAATACACTGTCTGCATTTTACTTGCGATATTAAGCATATTGCCGTTCTGGATCATGCTGATGAACGCAACGCGCGGTACGTTTGAGATCCAGCAGCATGCCGTATCGCTTTTGCCTTCGACGCATCTGTTTGATAACATAAAAGTACTGGCCGGCAAGAGCTTCAATCCAGTCACCGGATTTATAAACTCGATGATAATCTCAACATGCGCTACTGTATGTGCGGTGTATTTCTCTTCACTTACGGCATATGCCCTGATGGCTTATGACTGGAGGATGCGTCAGCCGTTTTTCACGTTTATAATGGCCGTAATGATGATTCCTGCCCAGGTATCGGGTATCGGATTCTACCAGTTCATGTACCGCATTCATTGGACGAACAGCTTTTTACCGCTTATACTTCCCGTAATAGCTGCACCTACGATTGTGTTTTTCATGAGGCAGTACCTGCTTGCAACGCTGCAGCTTGATATTGTGAACTCAGCGCGAATAGACGGCGCCGGAGAATTTTACACATTCAACAGGATAATCATGCCGATTATGAAACCAGCCGTAGCTACACAGGCTATTTTCGTATTCGTCGGAAACTGGAACAACCTGTTCACACCGATGATACTGCTAACCGACCATAATAAATACACTATGCCTATAATGGTAAGCCTTCTGAGAGGCGACATCTATAAGACCGAGTACGGCTCGATTTATTTAGGGCTGTCGCTGACGGTGCTGCCGCTGTTCATAGTATATTTCCTGCTTTCGAAGTATATCATAGCGGGCGTTGCACTTGGCGGCGTGAAGGAGTAGTTTGACTTGAATTGAATTCCGGAAAACAGACATTATAAGACCTCCTGTTACATTATTTGCGGCAGGAGGTTTTTGTTATGGGTTACAGAATCGCCATTGCGAGCAGATATACTGTCAATAGATTGGAAGTGTCAGTACGCGAAGGAAAAAGGGAAAAACATAGGAAGTAATTGAAAAAAATAGTCAATAAATGATATTATACTAATTAAGAAAGTTTGAAATGGATGACTATTTTATTTAACGGAGGCATTTATGAGCAACCATTTAGACGAACTGAAGAAATTAGCTGATTTAAAAAATCAAGGCATTTTAACCGAAGATGAATTCCAAAAAGAAAAAGAAAAATTATTAAACCAAAATTCAGTATCTGTACAAACACAAAACCAGGAAAATCAAAAAGCAAATGGCTTACCAACCAAAACCCAAAAATGTTTTAAATGTAAAAAAGAATTTGACGCTAAAGAAAAAATTTGTCCGGTCTGCGGCAAAAAGCAACCTTCTACAGCAGCGGGATGTTTTCTTATAATAGCATTTTTTATTATAATTATCTGCATACTTTTTGCTATTTTTGGAGATCACTCAGGAAAATCAAATTCAACAGCATCCGCTCAAACAAATTCTGTTACTACGATCTCTGCCAACGAACTAGATATTGAATACGGTAAAAATGAAATATCTGCTGAAAATAAATACAAAGGTAAATTAATTATTGTTACAGGTAAAGTAACCGAAATCAGTACAGCTTTTGATGGTACTCCATATGTTTCAATTGCTTCTGATATATATGGTATGGCTTACGTTAAGTGTTATTTTGAAGATAAAAATTCTATTACAAGTATAAATACAGATGACAAAGTTAAAATAGAAGGTGTTGTCAGCAACTATACATATGGCCACCCGACATTAGAACAATGTTCTTTTGTAGATTAATATGGCAGGGGGATAAAATGAAACAAAATATATCGCAATATATTAAAGCAGGGGATTCAAATCAAATCACGCGCGAATACTTCGATTCGCTGTTGGTCGAAATGAGGCTGATCGGCTCAGTAATACCATCCACAAAACTCGAACTGTATGGCGGGACATTCTCCACGCCTATAATGACGGCTGCATTATCACATCTCGACAAATGCTGCCCTGACGGGGCGACCGAAATGGCAAAGGGCGCCTTTGACGCCAATGCCGTCATGTGGACCGGTATGGGAGACGAGGCTGAATTGGATTCGATCCTGGCAACCGGTGCAAAAACTATAAAAATAATCAAACCTTATACAGACAACAATATAATTCTCAGAAAAATAGAGCATGCGGAAAAGAGCGGTGCTTTTGCCGTTGGAATGGACATCGATCATGCGTTCAACAGAAGAGGGCAGTATGATAATGTACTCGGCTACCCAATGTCCGTTAAATCATTTGATGAAATCAAAAGTTTTATAAATGCGACCAAATTGCCTTTTGTGATAAAGGGTGTGCTTAGCGGACAGGATGCTTATAAATGCGTCGAAGCAGGCGCAAGGGGCATAGTTGTTTCACATCATCATGGAATCATGGACTATGCTGTGCCTCCTCTTATGATATTGCCAAGGATCGCAAAGGTAATAGATCACAGCATACCGATTTTTGTTGACTGTGGTATTTCGAGCGGCATCGATGCATTCAAGGCATTGGCGCTTGGCGCCGACGCAGTATGTGCAGGCCGCGTGCTGATGGATCCTCTTGGCAGCGGGAAAGCAGCCGGTGTTCGGGAAAAAATAGAAGAAATGACGGAAGAGCTGGCAGGAATGATGGCACGTACCTGTTCCCATGACATCAAACATATAGACCCGACTGTGATATGGAAGAGATAATCGCAAGCAAAGAAATGTAAAAGAAAGCACAAAGCATGTAAGGGGATGAAAGAGAAACACAATACAATAATAGAGAGGTCGATTATATGCCAGGGATAAACGGACTCGAAATTGCAGGGAGCGGAGCTGCGGCTCAGATATATATAGATCCTGAAGGCCGGGATCACGAAGGCCTGAGCCTCGTTGCGCGGTCCTTTGCCGATGATGTGCAAATGGTCGCCGGAATAACGCCCGAAGTTGTTACTGATGCCGGTCTGCTCAATGGAACGGTATTGCTCGCGGGCTCCATAGGAAATAACGATCTGATCGACACTCTCATTGCCGAAGGCAAAATTGATATTTCTGCTATAAAGGATAAATGGGAAACGTTCCTGATACGCGTCGTTGAAAATCATGTTGCCGGCGTAGATAAGGCCGTTGTAATAGTGGGCAGCGACAAGAGGGGCACGATCTACGGTATTTTTCACATATCGGAATTGATCGGCGTTAGCCCATGGGTCTACTGGGGTGATGTTGCACCGAAGAAGGTGTCGGTAATAACCATTCCTGAAAGCAAACTGAATTACACTTCAAAAGAGCCGTCGGTCAAATACAGGGGCATATTCCTTAACGATGAGTGGCCGTCTCTCGGATCGTGGGTCATGAATAAGTTCGGTGACTTCAATGAAGAATTTTACGATAAGGTATTTGTTCTGATCCTGAGGCTAAAGGGTAATTTTATGTGGCCTGCCATGTGGAGCGCCATATTCAGCGAAAACGGCAAAAGCAGTAATATTGCGAATACGAAGCTTGCCGACACCTACGGCATAGTAATGGGCACTTCCCATCACGAACCGCTGTACCGCTCAGGTGAAGAATGGCAGAAGATAT
>Ga0207834_1000123_pt1 | contig 26441 bp, 20 predicted proteins | sample LuqExpMetagenom5_FD_187763 | JGI IMG/M metagenome (GOLD analysis project Ga0207834, IMG submission 187763) | Tropical forest soil microbial communities from Luquillo Experimental Forest, Puerto Rico - Sample 5 (SPAdes) | ecosystem: Environmental > Terrestrial > Soil > Tropical forest ...
TGATACGACGGGAGCAGGTGCAAGTTTTGCAAATGTAAGCAATGGTGGAGTATACAGCGGAGCAACAACTGCAACGCTTACTATCACCGGAGCAACCGAATCAATGGATCAATTTCTGTACCGGGTAATCGTGACAGGTACCAGCGCAATTCCTTCCAATACAGTAACCTCGAATAACGCTGGGCTGATTGTTAATACCTATCCGGTTATTGATACCCAGCCAAGTAATACGACAGTTAACCAGGGCTCGAATACATCACTGAATGTTGCTGCTTCCGGAGATACCCTGACCTACCAGTGGAAGGTGAATACGGGAAGTGGTTTTATGAATGTAACGAATACCGGTGTATATAGCGGAGCGACTACGGCTACCCTTACCATAACCGGAGCGACCGGAGCAATGAATGGTTACCTGTATCAGGTTCTTGTAACCGGAGCAGGTTCGCTTAGTACCACATCAGCTTCAGCAACATTAACGTTGAACATCCCCGCAAGTATATCAGTAGATCCAATCGGTGCTACAGTCAATGAGGGAAATAATACCAGCTTTTCCGTAACTGCAGCAGGTACAGCACTGACCTACCAATGGCAGGTTGATACGACAGGAGCAGGTGCAAGTTTTGCAAATGTAAGCAATGGTGGAGTATACAGCGGAGCAACAACTGCAACACTTACTATCACCGGAGCAACCGGAGCAATGGATCAATATCTATACCGGGCAGTCGTGACCGGTACCAGCGCAATTCCGTCCAATACAGTAACCTCGAACAATGCAACCTTGACGGTATATACTCCGCCAACAATTGTAACACCTCCTTCAGGTGCTCAGGCGGTTGTTGGTGGAAGTGCGAACTTTACAGTAGCAGCAACTGGTATGACTCTTAGTTATCAATGGCAGGTAGATGAAGGAAGTGGTTTTACCAATATTATTGATGGAGGAAATTATAGCGGTGCAACTACATTATCCCTCACCATCAGTGGTGTAGCTACTGCGATGAACGGTGATTTATACAGGTGCATCGTAACAGGTGCCGGTACGCTGAGTACCACATCAACATCAGCTACACTAACGGTAAATATTCCGGTTAGCATATCATCACAACCGATTAATACGACAGTCAATGCCGGAAGTAATGCAAGCTTTGCAGTAACCTCAGCAGGAACAGCATTAACCTACCAATGGCAGGTTAATACAGGAAGCGGCTTTACGAATATTACGAATGATGGCGTATACAACGGAACAACCGCAACAGCCTTATCCATTACCGGAGCAACGGGAACGATGAATGGCTATGTATACCGGGTTATTATATCCGGAACCAGTGCGATTATCGGTAATGTTATAACTTCTAATCCTGTTACGCTGACAGTAAATACTCCTCCTGTAATTACAGTACCACCTATAAGTAAACAGGTAGTGGTTGGAGACAATACCAGCCTTACCGTTTCCGCAAACGGTGTAACCCTTTCCTATCAATGGCAGGTAAATACAGGAAGCAGCTTTACTAATATCAGCAATAATACTGTTTATAGCGGAGCAACTACTGCAACACTTAATATAGCTGGTGTTACAGCAGCAATGAATGGCTATCTGTACCGCTGTATTATAACAGGCGCGGGATCACTGAATACAACTTCAGCAAATGCAACCCTTACTGTATACATCCCGGCAAGCATTACGATACATCCTTCAGATGTATCGGTAAATGCACGATATAATGCGAGCTTAACAGTTGCCGCAGCTGGAACAGCGCTTACTTACCAATGGCAGGTTAACACGGGAAGTAGCTTTAACAATATCAATGATAATGCAATCTATAGCGGAGCGGCTACTTCAACTCTGACTATTACGAATGCAGCTTACGTAATGAATGGCTACACTTATAGAGTATTAGTTAATGGAGCTGCTTTGGTGGAGGTACCCTCTAATTCTGCTGCTTTAACTGTAATACCAACCTATATAATCAACTATAACGGCAATGGCAGTACGAGTGGTTCAGTTCCGATTGACAATACCATATATCTGACGGGTGCAACTACTACAGTCAAAAGCAATGGCAGCCTCGCTAAGTCGGGGTATACATTTGCCAGTTGGAATACTGATGCAGATGGAAGTGGTACCAAATATACGGCGACAAGTGAATTAACCTTAGTAGCTGCTGATGTCACCCTTTATGCTCAATGGACATTGGTACCAGTAGTTGTTCCTCCTACGCCTACTCCTACACCTACTCCCACTCCTACTCCTACTCCGGTACCGGATAATATCGTACCTCAGATGGATAATGATACAGATGAAAGTGATAATTCAAAGGGCTGGGGCAATATTATTGAAAAATTGCAAGCATCAGATGATAACAGCAGCTTTACCATTAATATGAATGGAGGAAGTTCTGTTCCTGTTACAGTATTAGAGGCTGTGAAGGGAAAAGATGTTGATGTAACAATTGACCTTGGCAACGGTATTCAATGGGTTATAAACGGAAATGATATCAAAGAGAATGTGGGTAATCCACAAGAGAGTGATACAGGCAATCAGAACAGCGATGAGCAAGGTGGATCCGATACAGAAAAATCGAAATTGATTGATTTGAATGTCACAGTAGGCTCTGATGTAATACCGCAGAATCTCTTAGAAGATCTGGCTACGAAGGAAACTGTAGAACTTTCTTTGACATATACCGGAGATTTCGGCTTTTCAGCAAAACTTAAGCTGACCATCAATGATGAGAACAGAGGAAAGATTGCAAATCTGTTCTACTATAATCCAGTTACCGAGAAATTGGAACTGCAGGGTTCATGCAGGGTAAGCGATAACGGTAACATTATATTTGGTTTTAAACATGCTTCTGACTATATCATTGTTATGGATGATAAAGTAATAATGGAAGATGCTATGAAACAGGTATCCATACCTACTCATAATAAAACCTTGTATGTCGGTGGTACGAAAGACAGTGATATGATAATTGAGGCAAATATTCCGGATAGTATCAGACAAGCAGTAAAGGATGGACTGTCTGTAATGAGCATTACATATTCGTCAAGCAATCCGGGCATAGCAACCGTATCTGAAGATGGCAGGGTAAGTGCCGTCGCAGTCGGTAAAGCTACAATAACGACAACTATAACAGTGGGTGGAATCACAAAGAGCTTTGAGACAAAGCTAGTCGTTAAGAAAGCTTATATCATAATCCGTAAAAAAACTAACAAAATGACCGTAGGTGATACCTTTACCTTTGATGCAGTCGGGTATGGTTTTGATTCCTCGGATATTACTTGGATAACTTTGAAAAAATCAATTCTGGTAATAAATAAAAAGACCGGAAAAGCAATAGCTAAATCCACTGGAACAGATTATGTGCTGGTGAAAGCAGGTAGTATAACAAAAAGGATAAAAGTGGTTATCACTGCTGAGTAAGTTAATACAATATTGACTAAGCAGAGAAGGTTGACTTAACTAATCACAGGAAGCTGTAAAATGTGGGACCAGGTCGGAATATAATCTGGTCCCACATTTTCTATGGATTGATCTGCCTTGCACCGTTGACCAGGTATGCTTTCAGCTTCTCTGTTGACATCCAGCCTGTTAACTATTAAGGAGGTTTCATATTCTATTAATCAAAGATCCATCATTCTAATAGAATGATACATAGCAGTTTGTTCTTGAGTACATAATGCAAGCTTGTATTTCTCTGTAAAGTTATGTTGGTGAAATTTAATTTCATCGTTTTCAAAAGAATTAACATAGAATTTACCGTTTCTTTCTTTTATGGTAAAACTATTTAGCGGCATGTATAATCCTTTCCCTTTCCATTTTATGTAGCTTTCTTTTAAAGTCCATAAATCAAAAAAGTAATCCGTTTGTGCAGCTCCTTTCCTTTTTACAAGCTCAATATATTCTGATTTTGTAAAGAAGCTTTTTGCTATATTTATATCACATGTTGTTATCTTTTCAATATCAATTCCACATTCAAAAGTGGAGGTAGCACAAGTAACCCAGTCTCCTGAATGTGATATATTAAAATGAAAATATGGAACATTAATTGTATATGGTTTTCCGTACTGATTAATTCCAATCAGAATATTTTTAGCAGCTATACCTAATTCTTTCTCTATAGTCTTGCGAATTATTATGTCTCCATATAGAGACCTTAAAAAATCTTCGTGTACATGGAAACGTTCAATACGCTCTTTTTTCTCCCTAGAAATAATATTTAGAAATTTATTAATCTGGGATGGATCAATACATTCTCTAATATTAGCAATATATATATTGACCATTTTAACATGTTCCTTTCTATAGTAATTCATGAACAGTCAGTAAATCTCGATACAAAAGTTCTGTATATTCTGCATCTTTTTGCTTAATCTCATCTAAGAGACGATAGATTCTTTCATACAATCGTTCATTATCAAAGTCATATTCTAACTTATAATACAATAACATCAAACGTTGCGTCATTGATAACAAGCTCTCATAACGCGCCACATGATCTTCTACGTTCGGGAAGACATAAAACTTCTCAATTTTACGAAGACGTGCAATCATAACCTCTTTGTGATTTTTCATCATATAGAAGGATTGACCCGAAAAACTTGCTTGGTGTGGCTGATAATTTTCAACGTGCAATTTTAGAACATCGTAACAATCAAGTCCCCACTTATGGTTTGCAGCTAATGATTCATCCATCGCTCTTGCTCTTGTAAACCAATTCGTCGTTGGAACACAATCGAGATAATCTCGAAGCGATGCTATAATTCTTGGCAAGTTGAGCGATAAAATATATTCCATCTGCTCTCCTGTATAAAGACTATAACGAAGTTTGCATAAGTTCTCCTCGATTTGAATCATCTGAATGCAATTTAAGAAACCAACATTTGTCTCAAACAAACTTGGGTCAAAAGTATCGACAGCACGTTCTAGGTCTTCATATTTACATTTTTCTTCTTCAAAATGGCCATTACTAAAATAATCCGCAACAAAAAACTCTCCCGTTTCATCATCGTATCCATATACCAAAATATCATGTTGCAGCTCTTGATTTGTATGATAAAGTGGATTTTTGCTCATATTGTTAAATAACCGAACATAATACCGATCATCAATACAGCTTTTGATAAACTCGGTCAGTGATTTCCAGTTATGATATACAAAACTATATTGCAATTCGTTATAACATAAAAATGGATTATTATCAATTGCAAAATCATAATAATCAATTGCATTATTTCCTTCAACTTGAAATACTTGAATAAAACTATTGAACATCCAATTGGATATAGAATTATCGGCAAAAAGAATCCCTGCTGCTTCGCTCGTTGCAGGATAACAATTTGTGATTGGCTTTGTAAATCGTAATACTTTTTTGCTCATGGCTTTCCTCCTTATCTCTTCTAGTACAACGTTCATTAAACATCTAGTTATTTATAAAACGTTGTACTAGTCTATGTAATGATTCTGTGTATTTTAATAGCAAAATTAGGTATGTTACTTATGAACATGCCCTTTGTAGCTTACATCTTCTCGAATAATGAAAACTTCGGAATCTTAGATAACTCTGCCAAAGCTTTGACTCTTTGATAAGCGCAAAGCCATGCTTCATAATCTAGTGTCTCCAATACTGAATGCTCTCTCTTATATCCAACGCTAATATTCACTCCACAGATTTGATTGCATAACACACAGATGTCCGTTCGTTTCTCTTTTCCTGCATTACGCAAGTTTGTATGTTGTTCAATGTAGTCGGTAAATGCATTACTAACTGGTAAATCATAGCACTTATATCCATTCTTTCCACGAAGATCAACTTGAAGGATATACTGATGCTGGTTAATTCTCTCATACACATCTATTTCCTGTTCTTTTAAGTAAGTTGCACCGATTTCTCCCCGCTCTTCTCCATCGGTAATTAAGATTGAATGTCCACTCTCTCGCATCAACCATGCAATAGCGCAACCGGCTCGGTCATCTGCACCGATGCCAGCCTGCAACAATGACCCATAATAGATCTCTTCTTCATCTGCATAGGTGTATTGTTGAATCTGCTCGTTCACATAGACTTCATCCCAGACCGTATCTGCATGGGCAACGATTAGAATCCGATCGTTTCTGTCACCTTCGATATAGAGAACCTTTTGCTTGGGCTGTTCTCCAACATAGATTCTTGCATTCGTTATACTTTCAAATTTCTCAAACACAGCATCAGTACTACTTAATGGTAGATTTAAAAAATATTCCAGTACTTCTTTTTCCATTACATCATCCACTTTTTATTCCAGATTTCAATCTCTTGGATCAATCGAACGTATTCTTCGCATTCCTCACAAGAGTTCATCTTTAATATATCTACGATCTTCGTATATAGTGGATAGAGACACTCTTCGCAATAACTACATTTCGTACAATCCTCGCAATACACATGAAGCCCGTGCTTTCGAATCTCATAAAAGCGTTCCACCCGCTTAAGATACGCTTCACTTGGTTCAAATGGCTTGATATAAGTAAGGTACTCCTCCTTAGAAACACCTTTCATAATTGCTTCTACTAAAACTTCATCGAGTTCTCTCTCCAGCTTGCTCTTTCCTAGATACGCTCCTGACTTATGAATATTTTCATACGCTACTTCTTTCTTATCCAGATAGATTGCTAAGTACGTTAAGAAAAGATATGCGTTACTCATATAATCAAGATCTGGGCGATTCTTTAGAACGATACCAAATAATTTTCTCATGCTATATCCATAACAATACGATTGATAATTCATGATGGATTGAACACATTCTAAAACATCTTCCCGATTGATCTCACCTTGCTTCATATAAGAACGAACCGTTTCAATCTCTTTCCATACTTTTGTAATATCTTCTTTCTGATAATAGAAAGTTTCGCTATGTTCTGGTACATAGATTCGCATCGTCGGAAAACCTAACATGCCAAGATCACGGATCAGAATGGTATCAAATGTATCTTTTGCCAACTCCAGCAATTGTTTTGCAGCATCTAAATTGTTCTTTGCTGTAGCGGTTTCATAGATGGTAAGTCTGTTTACTTTATGAAAAATCGCATTTAGAAACTTTCTTGGAAGATATCCATTGCCATCCACACAAGCTTTGATATAGTTCATACGCAAATCCCCTTGCGCTAAGAAATCTCCACTCTCTTCTAATCGAAATATATCTCTCATCTGATATCCAAAGTAGATATCAAAATTTAATCCTTGAAAAATCTCAGTAATACATCGCTGCAAGCAAATATCTAAGTCAATATCTGCACCCATACGAAATGCATATTTTGTGTTGTGCACATCAGTAATCAATACACCAAGAACAGGAGCTTTTCCTTTTAACGTACAATCGATTACATGAACTTTATAATTCTTTGCTTCAATTGCTTTTATCATCGCATAAGACTTTAAGTTGCAATATACTGATTCCTCTACCTCACAAAACAATCCTTCTTCATAGTTACACTGATAGATGATCTTTTGTACGTATCGTTCAAATACTTCAGACATACCTTGCGCAAATGCTTCTTCGTATGTATTTCCTGCGCAAAAACCATTACTTCCACACAAATAATCAATCAGATACGTTGGCAACGTTACCTTCTTATGCTTCCAAAGATCATAATACGAATCCATTTCCGTCATCGAAGACAAACGATCGATGAATTCTTCTTTTTGGGTTTCCTCTTGAATAAGATGTCCGAAATATTGTTCTAAAATCTCATGTTCCTTGATATATGTTTTGATCTGCTTGCTTGCCTTAGCATCTACTATTTTCTTATTCGGATACAGAAAGCCAAGCATAAACCCAGATTGCAAACGTTCCATAAACTCGCCATATCCGCTTGCGAGTGCATATTCTTTTGTTACTCCTTTTCCATTGGTTCCAACAGAAGAAAAGCCTTCTAGCTCTACTCGATTGGAAAACCATAAGTCATGATAGCTTGTTTCAGAAACAACATGTGTTGGAATCCCCTTCTCCTTTAATACTTGTTGAATCCACTCAACTGTCTGTATTGCATTGCGGTCTTTTCGATTCCATACATCCGCTTCACTACGTTCTAATATCTGTTCCATCGTAATCCTCCCTCATTCCGTAAACTTCGTAAGCAAATTTATTCTATTCGATCGTACATGCTTCATAATGTTTGGCCTGAGCATTCCATAATTTCGCATATAAGCCATCCTCCTTCACCAATTGTTCATGAGAACCACGCTGTACGATTTCTCCTTTTTGAAATACAACAATTCGATCACAGATTCGGCATGACGACATTCGGTGTGAGATGGAAAGAGCTGTTTTTGCACCAATCATTGAATTAAAATTCTTATAAATTTCAAATTCAGAAGCCGGATCAAGTGCAGCGGTTGGCTCATCTAAGACAACAATCTTGGCATCACGATACAAAGCTCTTGCAATCGCAATCTTTTGTCCCTCACCACCAGAGATATCAATTCCATTCTCTGCGAATTGTTTGAGCAGTGGTGTGGCAAGTTGTTCTGGAAACTCTTTGACTCTTCGATTGATTCCCGCCATCGTTAATGCATCCCAAACTTTCTCTTCCTTACATTCGCTTCCTGCTGCCACAATATCCCCAACAGGAAAGGCAAATAGCTTATAGTCTTGGAATACAACTGCAAATAATGCAAGGTATTCTTCATAATCAAACTCACGAATATCAATTCCATTTAACTTAATCTGACCTTCACTTGGATCATATAAGCGACACAACAATTTAATGATCGTAGTTTTACCCGAACCATTTTCTCCAACTACAGCAAGATGATCTCCAGCTTGAATGGTCAGAGCAATATGCTTTAGGGCATACTCCTCACAACCGCTATATTTAAAACTAACATCACAAAATTCAAATGTTAAATTGCCAAGATCCAATTCCTTGATGGAACGATTTCCGCTATGCATACTATGATCGAGATTTAGATAATCTTTTAAAATCACAAGATGCTGCAAACTCTTCTTTAACGATACGAAATGATAGGTATACATTCCAAAGGACATAAATAATCCATCCACTGCACCGTAATACTGAACAACACTTCCGATTCCTAAGATACCAACATGTGCTTTTAATCCAACATAAAGATAAAGCAATCCTGAAAATGCAGTATTCATAATAGTTAAAATATTCTCATATTTGGCTGCACCTTTTTTTAGTTCTCTTCGATCTTCCATCAAAGGTTTTGCAAAGTGATTGTCCAAATCATTGATGATATAATCTTTCAAATGATAGATACGAACATCATTAGCCGCTTTATTATCTTTTAGATATTGCTCCCGATAGTAATTGGCAAAGTTAAACAATCTTGAGGTCTTGCACCAAAAGATAGAGTTCACACTTCCCATTTGATTTGCTCCATAGATGTTCGTCTTCACAATGATTGCAATGACAACCGCAAATACAACTCCAAGCCAAGGAGATGTTGCAAGTTTTGCAAGTGTGGATTGATCTACAACCGTTTTAGAATGGAAGGTAAGATATCCACAAAATACCACTGCTACCACCATAGAAAACATACAAGAAACCAAGGAGCTTAATCGCACTGGAAGTGACGTTAAGCCGTAACCACCATTCTCATCTCCTTGGCGAATCTTCTCTCGAATTTCAAGAATCTCAGCACTCTCTGCTTTACTAAAATCTATTTCATTATTTGCTTGATTGATATAGTTCGTATAATCAATCCTCAGTGCAGCCTCTTTGACCGCATAATTTCGATCCAAAGCATTGCAAATTGTGGAGATGATAAATGTCACTCCACAAAAAAGCACAATTAGAAAAACTAAATCTTTGGAATTTTTCGATAGCAGCTTACTAATAATTGCACCCGACATATATGCTGCAAAATAAGGATTGATACTAGATAGAAGTGCAGAAACCATTTTAACCTTTACAATATTCGGGCTGAATTTTCGAATTAACAAGAACGAATACCTTAAAATCTTGGTATCCTCCCTTACCTTACCTGGCCATTTCATTCTCTGCATCTCTTACACCTCATTTTGCAAATTGTAATAGTAACTCTGTAGCTGAAACAGCTTCGCATATTCTCCACCGAGTCGCATCAATTCTTCGTGTGAACCAACTTCACTGATAGCTCCGCCACTAATAAATAAAATGCGATTGCAAAAGCAAGTTGATGACAATCGATGCGAGATAAATATACTTGTTTTTCCTTCCGTCATTTCATTATACTTTAAGTACAAATCATTCTCTGCAATCGGGTCAAGTGCTGCCGTCGGTTCATCCAGAATCAATAACGGGCAATTATGATAGATTGCTCTTGCAAGCAATACCTTCTGACTTTCTCCACCAGATAGCTCCACTGCATCCTCAAATACTGTCTTCACAAAATGTGTATTCTCTTTTTCAGGAAGTGACATTATCTTTTCTTTGATTCCAGCTAACTCGAAACTCTTCCACAACCGATCATCATCAATGTCCTCTTCTTCGCACAACGCAACATTTTGTGCAATGGTAGATGGCAAGAAACATATATCCTGAAAAATCGTTGCCACCATCGTATACAAATAGTCTCGGTTATATTCTTTTAGGTCAACGCCATCCAAAAGAATCGTTCCTTTGGTTGGCTGCAATAATCCACACATTAACTTTACAAATGTAGTTTTTCCCGCACCATTAACACCGACAATCGCAATCTTTTCTCCTTTTTTAATCTTGACATTGATATGCTCTAAAGTTATCTGATTGCTTTCTGGATAAGCAAAACTTACATCACGAAATTCCATCTCAACCGCTTCTGCTGGATGCTCTCGCACTTGTCCTTCTCCACGATTACTGGGATCTTTCATATCGATAAAATCACGATAATCGATCACTTCACGATGTGAATTCATTACTCGCTCAAACTGAGCAATCATTCCACTAAGCCAATTACCAAATCCCATAATTGCTGCAAGATACATGGAGAATTCACCAATTGTCATGCTCTCATGGAACATCACATAGACAAGATACAGATATGCTGCACCATTTCGCACCATCAAAATAGCTGCTTCCAATAACATCTGTAGAAATCGTTTCTTATTTGCTGCTTTTTCAAATCGCACATGTTCTCGACCAAACCGTTTGCTTAATTCATATAACCAATCGCTCATCTGATACAATCGAATGTCTTTCGAAGCCGACGTATCTCTTGAGCTATTTAACACATAATCTAGCTTTTGTTTGACTTTGGCACGTTCTTCTTTTTGTTTGTAAATCCACTGATCAATCTGAAATGCAATCAAACTGTCCACACTATACGATGCTAATAGCAACAGGATAATAATTGGATTTAGCATCATAATAATTGAGATATATGTAAGAAATCCTGCGATATTGGTACAAAACTCTACAATGGATGGATAGAAATCACTTACAGAGCTTCCGTAATTACCCGTTACAGAAATGATTGCTTTTGCAAATCGATTCTTTCCTTCAGGAGATACAAACACTTCATAATCCATATCTGCTGACTTATCATCCACTGCGTTTCGAAACAACGAGACGTTGGCATGATAATTTCGATAATCCATTGCCCAATTTATGCGAATTCTTACCGCACGAAGCAATACCATCATCGCTGTAATTAGACCAATCTTGATCGCCAATTGTAAAAAATCTTCTCCACTCTCAAGTCCATCTAAAACAACTCTCGTTAGATAAATGACGAGCAAGGAATCAACTACCGTCACAGGAATCTTAATGATAGGAAGAATCATAAGAACCTTATCGAATTTCAAATACTCTTTTCCAATGTATTTGATATTATCGAATACAGAAAGCTTCTCCTTACGCTTCTCCAATGATTTTTCTTCTGCAAGTGTCTTCATCTACTACAACTCCTTCATTTCCATCCACTGTCTAGTAATACATTTTTCTAATAGCAATAAATTCTCGAATGAGGCCAAGTCAAATACATCATCTTCAAATTCTATATCTAATATATTTTCTAATTGCACGACCATCTGAACAAAATAAAGAGACGTCACTCCCCAGCTAACTAATTCATCCTCGACATTTAGTTCAGAAAGATCAACCGTTACTACATCTTGCAAAAACTGATATACCAACTCTAAGATATATCGTTCTTTCATATCCAATGCAGGTAACTCTTCATCAAAGTCTCTCCTACGCACTTTACTTGGATACTGCGTAATTTTCTCTGAATACTGTGCTAAGAATGTAGCTACTTCTTCTTTCGTTTCTTCGCCGATTAATATAAAATGATGAATCGAATTGAAGATACTTTCCTCACCGAAGGACTCCTCATCTTTGAATCGTTTGAAATATTTCACTACAAATGGTGTGAGATTGATAATTCCGATTTGCTTTTTTGCAATTTGTTTTAAATAGTCCATCGGATTCATCTCAAGATTCTTTTGAAGAGAATAGATGCAAGTTTGTCGCATTAATGCACCGAAGATTTCTTCCAGATATAACTTTGCATCCTTTACCCCGTTAATACAGATGCTCTCGCCTTCTTTCATGCCGCATGCATCAGCTTGCTCTGTGACATTTCCTTCAATCTGTTCCTCAAAAAATGTAATATGCTTGCTATCACTCAATTCATATGTACCATATGTCAGTTCCTTTTGATAGGACAACAAATTCTCTACAGCTTCATCCTCCGTTAATAACTGGACCGGTTTATAAGAAATGTTCGCTGCAACTAATTTGCCAGTGGATTTCTCGTCTGCAACTACGATCAAATATTGGGAGTGTTCATCGTAATGAAATTCTGGCACAACCGTTTCAAAATAAGGAATGACTCCACACTGCAATTGATTTGCCGCAAGAACGGTAACAATCTTCAGATATGGGTTGTCCATAAACAAAAAAAGGCGATTCTCTTTCTTTACTTCAAATTCCTGAAGTTGCTTGACAACTCCGTTGACATCCTTTTGAAGACGTTCATAGGTCACGCTCTCTTTGCCATAATAGATTGCCACCTTTTCTGTTTCTTGTTGCATCTGTGCTAGTTTTTCTGTTTCTATCTTCGTTATCTTACTCATCGAATCTCACCCCTTACTTTCTTAGCATAATGAAAATGTTAGCAAGCATCGATCATACAGCTGATTGCAAATCTCAATCACTTCTTCCTCTTCTGCTCCTAATCGTTCCAAGATTGTCTGCATACTGATTTTTCCCGTAGATAGCTCAAGAATCTTTTGCTCTGATTTTGTCCATTCAATTCTATAAAATTTAAGCATTTTTCCTTCATATTGCAACAATGCAAATGTTCGAACGGCATAGATTTCACCCAAAGTAAATTTTTCCAGGTATTCCGTTAGGTTTCCAGCCCCCATTGATATTGATGTAATAATATGTGCATAACTATTTAAGTAGTTACCCCACTTGGTAACAAAACGACCCGTTTTAGGATTCCACAATTTCAGAACTTCTTCTCTTTTCATGGATAAGCAACAACTCAAATAAGTAGTTGAAATCACTTGATCAATTTTCTTTTTTGCATAGATAATCTGATCTGTCGTCAATTCTTTTGTACTAGTCACTGGGTTTTGAAGAGAAGCTATGCTATGTTCCACACGTTCCTTATCAATCTCAATGCCAAATTGCTCTGGCGAATCTGTAATTGGAGTTCTTGGAAATGGCCATAAGAATACAGTACTAATATCAGTTATTCCGACTCCAGCCTTAATAATATTTCTTGCTAAATCGCAATCATATGCAATCGTCTCATCGGATTCAAAGGCTCCTCCAACAATAATCTGACCTTCTAAGCTCTTTAATTGAACTGCTTTACAAATCTTGAAAACTCTTAAAATCATATCGATATTGGATGGTTTATTATACACCTTTAACACCGTATCACTTCCACTTTCGATGCCAACCTGCATGGCAATCAATCCTGCTTTGACCATGCGATCTATCATCTCTGGGTAACGATCGATGTTAATTACATTTGCTTCACATATCCATTCCACATCACGATGCTTTCGAAGTTCCTCAAAATACTCACAAATCTTTTCTGTTCGTTTTATATTCATCATAAACGTATCATCTACAAATTGAATAACTCGAATCTGTGGATTCTGAGAAAAGATGAAATCTAGTTCTTCAATTACATTTTCAATCGAGCGATATCGAACCTTTCTTGAATTGCCACCATCAAAACAAAAAGCACAATGATACGGGCATCCACGACCAGTAATAATTGAAGCAACCGTTTCATCTTCTCCATATATAACATCTGGAAACGGTAACTCATCTAAGTTGCAAATCAAGTCCGAAATTCCAGAATCAATGACTTTTCCATCTTTCTTACATACAATTCCTTTAATTTCTTCCAGTATGCCAATCCCTTTGATGTAATAATCAAGCAGAGCCTTGATTACCAATTCACCTTCCCCACGAATAATCACATCACAATTTGTTGCCTCTAAGAATTTTGCATCCAAATGCATCGCTTGTGGGCCACCCACAAAAATAATCTTATCTGGATACCGCTTTTTGATATAACGAATCGCATTGGCTGCAACCACAAGATTGTCCTCAAGACAAGAAAAACCAATGATTACAATCTCCTTGATTTGCTCTTCCAAAAAAGTAGTCAATTCTTTGGATTGCTTTGTCACTACCCTTGTTGTGTAATCAAATTGTTTTACATATGCAGAGATACTATGTAATCCGAGCGGATGATACGAATTATTTTGATGATTCGTAAAATTATCCCAACTCCGATATGGAAATATCAGTGCTAGATCTGTTTGTAACATTTCTCTCATACTTTAGTCATCCTTTGGATTGTATTTGTAATAATATGTCTCAAGTTCATTCAGCCAAGCAATCACCTTATCGATTCGTTTGGCCGTAAAACTAACACTCGCTTTATTCATTTCCATATTTAACTTATTTAAAATTTCACAACATAATTTACAAAATTCCTGATACTTCGCTGCATCCTTGCTACCTAAGATTTGATCGACTTCACCAAAATACTTCTTTGCAAAAAGAGAAGTTCGGTAATATATAAAAAGTTGATCATGATAATATTGCATTGTCTTCTGTCCCTCAGTCTCTTCTGTCTCATACAATACTTCCATCATCTTTTTCATCTGTGCAAATGCCTCAATACCGCCGTAGATATTCTCTTTTTCATCTATCATCGTCAGAAACATCGCTTTCACATTTAACTCATAATTGAATTCCGGTGAAATCAAATCAATTTCTTTTGGGATACGATACCAGTAATTATGAATTGGTTTCCCGCTAAATGTCGTAAATACATCGGCTGGATTTTGCGAAGCTCTTGCACGTTTAAATTCCTTATAATCTATATAACCTTGAAAGAAGTGTGGAGCATACCAATCTGTGATTCCAACTTTCTGCTGTTCTTCGTTGTAATCAAATAAGAGAATAAAATGACTTGCATGAAACTTCTGATATTCACTTCGATATGGTAGATAAAAGACATCTGCTAACAAGATCACAGGAGCTTCTTTACAATTTTGTGTAAAGATTGCTTCAAAATCATCTCCATATCCTTTTTCTATCTTTTCCATCTCAAAAAATGGATTGCACTGCCATTGCCTAAACAAGCTGAATTTTTGATCTTCTTTTAATATCTTTAACTCAAAACCAGTCTTTAGATATAGGATTGGATTCTCATACCCATAGTGTGAAAGCATCTGGCAAAATGCATTTTTCATGCACAGATATTGAAACTCTTCCGAATAGTGAAACTTAAAGTCTTGAAATTTATCCTCCATCTTAACTCTCCTAAATCAAATTGGAATCCTGCTATCCAACTTACTAAGTTTCTTCATTTATTTGATCTTGCATCTTCGCAACACGATAAATATATTGATATTCTTTTGGATGTTTCTCTTTGATTGTCTCCAAAAGATCCACTGCAATATGGAACAACTTCTTTTGTAGCTGGCAAAACACGCTTTCTTTATTCCAAATCGTACCAGTACACACATACGAATTATAGTGGCAATCGCTTCCGCACATATAACGGATGCTGCAATTGCTACAAGGTTTGATTTCTCTTCCGCTGACAAAATTCAACGATTGAAACTCTTTTGCTAATGAATCATTCCAGGAATGATCAATCACATTTCCTAATACAAATGCTTCTCTTCCAACAAAACTATCACAAGGATAGATGTCTCCATCTGCAGTAAAGCTAAACTTCTTATCTCCAGCAGGGCATCTTCTAGGGGCACCCTTCTTTAGTAAGATTCTTTTTAGTAACTTTCCAAATGTGTCATATTCATTTAAAATCATCAATACATCGTTTGGCTTCTCTATTAATTTCTCTGCGAACTTCTCATATAAAGATATAAATGCAGCAAGATTTTCTTGATTGAGCGCAAGCTCTTTTGGTTCATTTCCTCGCATCACTCGCATCTCCATCGAGGTAATCCCGAGTTCTTTGTTATGACACAAGACTTCCCATAAATCTGGTGTTTTGGCCGAAATTACACTTACAACCCAATAATTATTATGGAAGTTTGATAGCTTTTGAAGCATATGAATGGATTCTAACACTCTCTCATATGTTCCTTCCCCATTTTGAAATGGTCGCTGATAATCCTGCACTTCTTTTGGTCCATCCAGTGACAATGCAAGTGCACAATCAAGAGCTACAATCCGAGATAAAATCTCTTCCGTTAATTTTGTCCCATTCGTCAAAAGCATAATATGTACTTGATATCCGCATTCCGTCAGCTTTTCTTTAAAATGATTTACCAATGTAAAAAATAAGTCAGGGTTTAATAATGTCTCTCCTCCACTTACGAACTCTAATCGTATGATGGAAATATCATTATAGTTTGTTTTGATAAACTCAATGATGCCATCGAGAATTTCCATGCTTAACACGCGATGCTTTCCAGAATAGACATCCCCTGATTTTGCATAACAATATCGACATCTTAAATTACATCCATGAACAATCGGAAAGGATACAACAAGCGTTTTCGCCTCCAATGTCCGAATCGGATACGCTGGCTTCTCCTTTAAGAAAAAAAGCCCTGCATTGACTTTCTGCATGATCTGCGTCATAATTTGCCGACTTGTACCAGACGGAATGCTATGATTCTCCTTGATATATAAAAGTGTCTCATACATTGCCTGATCGTTCTTCCATATGATGAATTTTTCACCATCAAATGCATAATAAGAATTGTCCTGTGAAAACAATTCCGCCGTACAATATTCAAACATCTATCCTTCATCCTCACTTAATACCAACTCAACCAGCTCTTCGATTGAACTTGGTTTTATTTCAATCTCAATTCCAAACTGATCCTCAATTTCTAATAACAACTGAACCATCTGTAACGAACTGATTCCTAATGCAAAACTGCAGGAATCAATACTTTTTGAGATCTGTGCATCTTCGATTTCCAAATTAAATTCTTGCATTTTCTTCTTTATGACATTCACTACTTCTTCTCTTGTTCGCATACCTTCTGAATGACTCTAGTCTCACCATTTTGTTCACATACAATGCCAAGTAGCTTCTTGATTTTGACTGGCCGATCTAAATAAGTATTATGATCACCTTGTGTAATCACATAATCTCCAACAACTTGCAGCACGCGGTGTAGAATCATTACCTCCTTGTCATAAAATAAGACGATATCATTGACTTTTACTTCATCCCGAATCGCTGTTACATATACACTGTCGCCTGGTTGAAAGGTCGGCAGCATCGAATTTCCTATTAAATTAATCCTTAAAATACCTAAGCTCAATTGTTTTCTTATAATGTCTTCCTTTTTCATAGCACCACTCGATTATACTTCGATTAAGTATCCCATCTTTAATAAACTTACAACATAGTTTGCAGCATCCGTCTTAACTAATTCAGGTGCTGTATTTGTTACTTCTGCAAACTTTTGCACATATTGATCGTAGTTTCCATCCTCTTTGATACAGGATAATAATTGAAATGCTGATGGATTTAAATGAAACAAACGACCATACTCTAAGTCCATCAAATAATTTTTGTTGCTCTCTTGATCGAAATCTAATGTCACAAAATCTGATAATCTTAACATGCCATCACCTACTTTCTTTCGTTAAAATATAAGAGATAAAACGCTTTCGTGGTTTATCTCTTATATTTTATTCTTACTATAAGTACTCAAATAATTTCTGAAATATAGGATACTAAGATACAACAATCGGAGTCTGTTTCCTTATCGACGATTAGCAAGAACCGCTGCCATTACCATTCATACAACCACAAGCACATGCACAATCTTCCATAGCTGCTTCTAATTCTACAACTTCCATCATTGGAGCTTCGTATTTCATACCTTACACCTCCTTTCTTAACTATCAAGATCAATGAGCTTGATAGATATAAATATTCTCGATTGTTTTCTTAGTATCTTTGATCTTGCCCGCTCGACCTTCTTATTGTTTAGAAACGGACGTCCTGCGGGCAAGCGATTCTCATTATGATTCATACAAATCGCTATCTAATAGCACCAAATATTCCATCTGCTTTTTAATGTTCTCACATACTTCTTCACTTGTAACATCAAATGCACCAGAGTAACTGCAATGAAGCATCCTACAGCCTCCGCCACAAAGCCCTTTGATATTACAGTCTTTACATTTCTCAATGTGATTCACATTAAAATGCTCTCGATAAGGATCAAAATTATGTAATGCTTGTTCTAATCCAATCTCCAACACATTTCCAAGGAAAAACTCATCTTTGTAGGTCATTCGGCACGGATATACATTTCCAATGGAATTGATAAACACCTCATTTTCTGCCATACCGCAATGTGTTTTATTGGGCAATTTAAAATACGTATCCTGCAGCAACGTACTATAATTACCAACGTGACATCTCTTTTTACACTCAATGATCTTTTTACAATAAGCTTCAAACTCTTTTGCCGGGATTTGGCAATCATCCTGCACGCCTCGACCATACGGGATATGATTTGCTACCGTATGTGCCTTCACTCCTAACTCTCCACTAATATACTCAATCAAAGCTTCGATATGATCTTTGTTGTGATTGGTCAATACTGAGTTAATTCCAAATGGAATCTTATGCTTTTCTAATAAGGTAATTGCACGAAGGATCTTCTGATAAGTTCCTTTTCCTCTTGTTTTATCATTGATTTCTTCGATATTACTATCCAAGCTAAGCTTGACCATATCAAACCTATGAAACTTTTCAATGCTGCATTCAGAGATCAAGGAACCATTCGTTAAGATCGCGCAAAACAAACCTTTGCTCTTAACATACTCTGCTAATTCAAACACATAAGGATTCAACAATGGTTCTCCACCAGTAAAGTAGATTTCCTTGTATCCATTCAAAATCACTTCATCAATGATTCGAATATATTCCTTGAGGGATAAGAATTTTCCCTTCTGTACTTCATTCTTCTCAGGTTCGCATTCTGAATAACAATAAATGCACCGAAAATTGCAAGAATCTGTGAGTCCAAGATACGCTTCGGTATGTACACTCTTATGCGTTTTATGCTTTATCTCGGCATTCTTTTTCTTGAGAGGAAATATATTATTTTGTATTAACTTCATCAATGTAGAGTTAACCATCTGTGCATTCAAATCCTCTGGTTTACTTTCATCGATGTTCTCACTCTTTTTCCCAAGCAAATACTGATACACTCGATGTTCTTCCGATGAAAGTACAACTTTACATGCATTGTTCGGATCTACTACTACAAATAATCCTTTGCTGTAGTACTCAACCAAATTCTCTGGTATCTCAAGGTTCTCCCATATGTTTTGCATCTTTCCTTTCAGATCTAAGATCTGTCCTCCTAACTTGTACTTCTTATGAATCTTCTTTCACTTAGGATGGTTTCTCTAATCTTCTTAATGCGATACGATCCGTCTTTCCATTTGAATTCAATGGAATGTGATCTAATTGATATATCTGTGAAGGAATCATATACACTGGAAGCTTCATATTTAATCGATCAAATAATTCTTTTCTTGTCACCGATTGAGTTCCTGCATAATACAAAATCAATCGGTGGTTATCATAATCGACTGCACAATTTTCAAATTCAAAATTCTCATTGATGTTGCATTCGATATCTTCTAATTCAATGCGGTGGCCATCAATCTTCACTTGATTGTCCACTCTCCCTAAAATAATATATTCACCCGAGTCCGAACGTTTTACAAGATCACCTGAACGATAATACAGCCCACCCTCGTAGTTTATCATTTTCTCTTTCGTTTTTACTTTGTCGTGGTAATAACCCGAGAAGAGGCACTCACCACCAATCAACAATTCCTCTTCTTCTGAGATTGCAAGCTTTGTATTCGATAACGGAGTTCCTGCATGAACATAATTGCAGTTTGTCAACTCTCCCACACTACACCAAATCGTCGCTTCCGTTGGTCCATACGCATTAAAGATTCGTAACTTTTTATATCTTTGTAACAACTCTACCAATGACCAATTAATTCTCTCTCCACCAAGAATGATCTTTTTCGTTGTTTCAAATGTTGTATCTTCATCTTCATAAGTTAACAGAAATCTCAGATAGGAAGGTGTTATTTGAATCACTTCTGGTTTATAAGTCTGTATTAACTTCCATAACTTTTTAGGACTTTTTCTTTCAATATCATTTGCCAGAATTATTTGCATTCCATAAAACAATGGTAGAAATAATTCAACAAATGAGATATCGAACGAATAACTTGAGATTGCCAAAATACTGGTATTCTCTTCGATATGAATTCGTTCTGAAAAAGATCGGATAAAGGAAAGCAATGCCTGATTGCTAATCTCAACTCCTTTGGATATCCCAGAACTTCCTGAGGTAAAAATAAGATATGCATCATCCTCTAAATGCTGCTTGGGATTCATTTCATATTCCTGTTTTGCAACAAGTTCATCGATCGCAATTTGCTCCACTGGAATATAGGAATCTCTCGTTCGATTACTTGTAATAAGCAAAGATGTTTTACTAATCTTAAAAATGCTAAGAATTCTCTCCCTTGGCAAATCTTGATCGATTGGAAGATAAGTACATCCGCATCGTAAGATTGAAAGAATGCATGCAATATATTCAAAGCTCCGACTTACAGAGACTGCAATCAATCTCTTTTCTCCTTGTGTAACTTCAAATAATTTGTTGGCATACTGGTCACATTGGTAACTTAATTGCTGATATGTATATGCTTGATTCTTGCAAATTACTGAGATCTTCTCTGGTTCTTTCTTTACACTCTCATAAAACAAATCATATATGATACTCATCGAAATGATCGAGCCTCCTTTCTATCTGGAATCTCATTACTTTCCTTTTTGTATCTCTACTTTTCACTATATAAACCATAATCTAATAATGTAACGTATTCTAAGCTCTTTTGTAATATGGCGCAAACTGCAGTGCTTGTCTTTTCAATTGACCCTGAGTAGCCGCAGTGTAACATTCTGCAACCACCACCACAAAGATATCTCAAGTCACAATTCTTACATCCTTCTAGATGATCAACTGTGATTTTCTCTCGTCGTTCATCGAAATTGCTGAGAGCCTTTTTTAATCCAATTTCATATACATTACCCAAACGATATTCATCGTGGTAAGTCATTCTGCATGGATAAACATCGCCTTTACAATTGATAAATACATCGCCACTTGCCATACCACAATGTGTCTTCTTACTTGCTTTGGCTTTCTTTGTAGTATTCACCAGCTCAGGCCGATCTCTATATACTTCGATCTTACTTTGAATCACAACGTTGGTATAATAATCAATTTCATTAAATTCAATTCCACACTTATCTTCGATTCCTCTACCGCATGGAACATGATTGGCGATCGTATGTTCAATTGCTCCAATCTCTTCCCCAACAAATCGAATAACGTCTGGCAACACCTCTTTGTTGGCTTGTGTCATAACGGTATTGATCGCAATCTTGATTCCGTGTTCTTTTAATAGTACTAAAGCTCGCACAATCTTTTGATATGTGCCTTTTCCTCTTGTTTGATCGTTAATAGTTTCATCGCTACTATCAATGCTGATCTTTACAACATCAAACACATGAAATTTATGTATGTTCTTTTCATTAATTAAAGAGCCATTCGTTAGTATTCCACAGAAAAGTCCTTGACCTTTGGCATAACGAGCCAGTCGAAATACATATGGATTCAGCAATGGTTCTCCACCAGTCAGATATAATCTCTGATATCCGAGTTCTACAACCTCATCAATAATCGTACCATATTCTTCGTAACTTAATGTCGTTTTGTCAATTTCAGCGATTCGTTCTGGACCGCATTCTGCATAACAATAAATACAACGAAAATTGCAGGAGTCAGTCAACCCTAAATATGCATCTGCATGAGTAAGTAGTACACTTTTGTTTGCTTCTTTTCCGTCTGGTTGCACAATCGTGACTACATTGGCTCGAATTAATCTTCGAAGCAATTCCTCTTCTGCATCGAAATCAAGTGCTTCTTTTTCCTTCGGAAGATCTTCCTGTACCTTTTTTCCTTCTGATTTGATCTTCTGTATCGTCCTCTGAAACACTTCATATTCTTGTGTATCTAGTTTGATAGAACTTGTATTCTCATTATTTACAATAATATAAAACCCTTGATTGCTATACTCGATAAACTTTTCTGGTAATTTTATGTTTGACCATACGTTTTTCATTATATTTAAGATAACCTCCAGCCGTTAAAGTTGTAATCATTCATCTTTATCTAAACTATTTTAATCTTAAAATATTTTACTTTCTAAATTCAAAGAGTATTCAAGTATAGCAATAACTGCATGATAAATTACAATCACCATTTATAGGTTAAAAATCTAATTCCTAAGAATTCCTCGTAAAGCATGTAATCATCCATACATAATCTCACATTCCAAACTGAAATATTTAACTTTCTACTAAAATATATACCATATATTGGTAAATGTCAATAAATTTTGGTAATTTTATTCATTTATTTACATTCGGATATAAAATATTACATTATAGAATTTATAAATCAAGATCATCATTAAAATCAAAAGGTACAATTTCTTAACCAGTGGGAGAAGTAGAATATCTGAATTAAAAAGAAACGGACTTTGTGAGTATCCATGATATATTTACTGTAAGTGCTACAAAAGATGATAATACCAGCTTACCACCATGGTAGGTGTATTACTGGACGGCTAATGACTATAATGATAGACTATTTTATATTGATCGACAATGCTTTATAATGTTACTGATCAATCATGCTTTTATATCATTGTGTTGAAAAGGAGATATTTATGATTAATGTGACAAATTGTGGTCATGATTCAAGACACAAAACGAAATTTTGTATGACAAGAAAAACCGGGGTTCCCAATTACATATTACTACTCGTAAAGACAGATGCTATTTTTGAAATAGATGGTAAGCTCATAACAACCAACCCAAATATGGTTATTATGTTTGATCGAAATACCTATATGAATTATGGTTGTGACAAGGACTATTATAATGATGACTGGATTCATTTTGATTTCATCCAGGAGCCCTCTTTATTGGATTCATTAAACATCCCGTTCAACCAACCGATCTATTTGCCGCAGGTCAATCATCTTTCTAACTACATTCGTCTTATGGTGCAGGAAATGCATTTTCCCTCCTATCATAAAAAACAAATAATAGATTCCATCATGCGATCTTTATTGTATAGTCTTGATTCACAAATAGCGCAGCTTTCGTCTTCTGTTATTCACCACAAGCATTACCAGACGATGAATCAATTACGTATGAATATCTACAATTCCCCTAATAAAAAGTGGACTGTAGACAGTATGGCTGACTATGTACATCTAAGCCCATACTATCTACAGCATATTTATAAGGATATATTCCACACCTCATGTACGCAGGAGGTTATTCAAGCTCGTCTGGAACGCGCTAAGTTTTATCTTACAACCACCGATATGACCATTAAAGAGTTATCCGACTATTGCGGCTATGATAATGATCTGCATTTTATTCGACAGTTCAAGAAAAAAGAGGGTATGACTCCCACGCGGTATCGTGATCTTTACCGCCCAAAGATATAGATGATCATAAAATTATATGCATATGTGCACCTAACAAAGCTGATCTGAGTATAAACTAAGATCATAAAAAGCATAAAACACTCAAATACTAATTTAAATTACTAATTTGCTTATATGTTTCTGGATGGCGGTTAGACATCCTTAATTCTTTAAACTCTTTACAGTCACGGATATCCAGTTCACAGGTAACGACTTCTGCCTTGCTGCGCGAGCCGCTTGCTAATATTTCACCTTTTGGTGATATGACCTCGCTTGGATTACGAATTCCGGTAATATCCTCACGAAAAGGAACTGACATTGCACTAGCAACATAGACTCCATTTTCATATGCTCTGGAATGACCATAAATCTGTTCCCACCCCCAAGTCGGGCATAGGATGAGCTCCGCTCCACGAAGTACCAATTCCCTGCAAGCTTCGGGAAATTGCATATCCCAGCAGATAATAACACCTATCTTGCCAAACTCAGTATCCATCACAAGATACTCCTTGCCCGGAGTCAATCTGTCATTTTCAGAGCCCGCCAAGTGAATCTTATCGTAAAGATATATCTGTCTGCCAACAGGATTATAAACCAACACCGAATTATACATTTTACCATCTCTTTGATTATATGCTCCTATCACAATATACTTCTTTTCATTCTTTGCAATAGCAGATACCTCATCAAATAGAGAATCATCTAAATTAGGTATAACTTCAGTATAATCACAGCATATACTCTTCTGATTTCCGCAAAAGTTTATAGCTTCTGTTGTAACAATGAAATCACAATTTTTTCTGCAGGCTTCTATGATTAACGATAATACCTGTTTCTTCATTTCACTTTGTAATTCCAATACGCGTTCTTTGCTTAGTTTCAATTGGGGGTTAGCAAAATCATATAATTCATTCTGTTTTGTCTGTATTAAACCTATTTTCATCTTCTTCTCCTTATCGCTGCTTTTGGTGATTCAATCTTTTACCACTGCTTTATATTCAAAATAATCAAAGTCAGCATAAGTATGAAAGCCCGTAAGATCCTGGCAACAGATTCCTACCATAGCACCTGTGAACCAGCCTTCATTGCAGGCTTCATCCGAGAGAATACTGGCATCCATTACGGAACCGACTTTCTCATAGCCTGCTTCATCGGTAATACTATAATAAAATTGCAGTTTATCATGATCAACCTCAACCTTAAGATAGATTCTCTCTGCTTCCTTGATAGGATGAAATCCAATCGGATACTCATACTTTTTATTTTCTGCCGTAAGTATGGATATGCATTTACCAAAATCCTCATCATGAGTTACATGGAGATAAAAATAATTATCGTAATCATACATACAGATTAAGCCTGCCATATTTTTAAATACTGTGGGAGCATACTCCAAACAAGTACTAGCTTCAAACTGAAATTCTGTCCATCTTCTGGCAATCAAGCTTTGACTGAATCTTGAAGACAGTCCTGATCTTCCATACATGCGTAAGTAGCCTTTACGTGCGGTGAGGGAATAGTAGGTTTCATCTAACGGAATACGTAGTGATTGAAATTCTATGTCTAGAGTTTCACTATTGAAATCATCCCTTGCAGGCTTTTGAGGAAATGGATGCTCGGGTAGATCCGGTGCTTCTACTTCCACCACCGGAATATTCATTCCGCTATCAAGTACTAGCCAATGATCCTCTGTCCATCTCATCTTCTGAATGGCAGTTTCCCGCCCCAACGTGTATCTTCTGCAGCCGCCGAAGCGTATTCCTTCAGGATTGCGCTTCTCAAGCGACCGACCACAGATGTGCACTGCATACCACTCACCATTTTGCGTCTCGACTAGGTCACAATGTCCGGACTTTTGCAATAACAAATTCGGGTTATCCCTGGCTGTAAGAAGCGAATTCCCTTCAAACCATTCATAAGGACCCCATACTGTCTTGGATCGTTGAATGGATTGTCCATGTCCTTCCCCAGTGCCGGTATCCGCAGTAAACAGATAATAATATTCCCCATGTTTGAAGATATGCGGTCCTTCCAGGAAGATTTTATTAGCTATATATATATCTTTCACCTCACCGATTAGCTTCTTATCCTTGTGGGAGTATTCCTGAAGAATCAGCCTTCCGACATATTTCTTAGGCACCCGGTGATCAGTCACCATACTAACCATATATTTTCTGCCGTCATCATCATGGAACAGAGAAGGATCGAAACCAAAATTATTGAGTGGTATCGGATCTGACCAGGGTCCTATAATATCCGATGCGGTTACCAAATAATTATTGGTATCATACATATTGCAGTAAAACGAATTAACGACCGTATATACGAGAAAATAAGTATGATCACAGTAAGTTAAACAGGGTGCCCATATTCCCTGGGAGGC
>Ga0207834_1000127_pt1 | contig 26314 bp, 27 predicted proteins | sample LuqExpMetagenom5_FD_187763 | JGI IMG/M metagenome (GOLD analysis project Ga0207834, IMG submission 187763) | Tropical forest soil microbial communities from Luquillo Experimental Forest, Puerto Rico - Sample 5 (SPAdes) | ecosystem: Environmental > Terrestrial > Soil > Tropical forest ...
GTTTGGCACCGGCAGTTTGCCGGTTTGAGCCACCATGCGCACCAGTTCGTAGGGGGCCTGAATCTCCTTGGCCGCGCAGTAGAGCTCCTGCTCGCTGAGCACGGTCAGTTGACGCATCTCCTTTACAATCTGGCGCATATGCTGAACGGCGTGCACTACGTCGCCGGTGCCGGCTTCACCCTTGGTGCGGATCATCGCGGCGCCTTCGGCAATGCGGCGCAGGGCCTCGCCCAGGTTGCGCGCCCCACACACGAACGGCGTTGTAAAGGCATGCTTATCAATGTGATGCGCCTCATCCGCCGGGGTAAGCACTTCGCTCTCGTCAATGTAATCCACGCCGATTTCCTGCAGAATCTGAGCCTCGGCAAAGTGTCCGATACGAGCCTTGGCCATCACCGGAATCGATACCGCGGCCATGATCTCTTTGATGAGACCGGGCTTAGCCATACGGGCTACACCGCCTTCGGCACGGATCATCGCCGGCACCCGTTCAAGAGCCATCACGGAGGCTGCGCCTGCCTCTTCGGCAATCCGCGCCTGCTCCACGTTCATCACGTCCATGATGACGCCGCCTTTGAGCATCTCCGCGAGGCCGATCTTCAGCCGTAAGCTGGTTGACGTAAAAGACGTGTTTTCTTTCATATCCGGCATGATCTGGAACCTCTTTCCCGCTGGTATTGCCGCCCCGGATTAGAGCTGGGAAGCCTCGGGGTGGCGCCCCTTCAGTGTAACAGCCGGTTGAGTTGCCGCCTACCAACGTCAGATTGGCCCTTCCAAAGAAGTCAGATTGGCCCCTGCAAAGAAGGCCGGTGGGTTTATTTAGCTGTTTCTAATCTGCCTGTATTGATTCTGGTCACCTTGCTGCAATATTCCCTGGCGATGGCAACCACACCGCAAATACCGCCTCCTAATCAGCCGCAGCCACCCATGTCGGTGGTCGCTAATGCCGCTGCTGCCAATGCGGCTCAGATGTCCGACCCGAAGCCGGATGCCAGCCAGGCGCTGGTTCCCGTGCTCGATGAAGACGAATTTAGCCAGAACTTTAACCCGGAGTTGGATGGGCTGGAGCTTACGGGTCCTCTGGCACTGCTTCCGATTGAACTCGATGTGACCGTACCAATCCGCGATTTCCGGGTGCGCGAGCTGCTTGCCCTGGAGCCCGGGCAACTGATCGAGACCCAGTGGCACAACGGCGACGACGTTCCTTTGTCTGCTGCGGATGTGCATCTGGCCTGGAGCGAGTTTGAAGTGATTGAAACCGATTTGGCGGTCCGCATCACGCGGCTGCCCTGAACCAGCGACGAGCGACAAGGGGACAAGCATGTTGGGCATCAGGAAGAGAGAAATAAATCAGAACGCACAGCCCGCAGGGTTGGGTGCCTGGCTATTGGCCAAGTTCGAAGGCCGCCGGCAGCGTCGCCAGCCACGGTTGGAGCTGATTGAGCGCATCTCGCTGGCTCCGCGCCAGTCTCTGGCGCTGGTTGAGGCTGAAGGCCGCCGTTTTCTGGTGGCCTGTTCGCCTGACAGCACGCCGGCGTTTTATCCGATGGACGGCCGGAGCACGCGTCCGGCCAATACGCGTACGCCGAGGGTCTCATGGTAGCTCTCTGGCTGGCGGCACCCTCACTGATTCCTGATCTGAACGCCAAGTTTCACGCCTCGGATTCCACGCCCTGGACGATTCTGTTCGTCCTGACGCTGATCACTCTGCTGCCGGCCATTCTCATGGCTATGACGCCGCTGGTGCGTCTGCTGGTGGTCTTTCACTTTCTGCGCCAGGCTCTGGGAACCCAGACAGCGCCTTCGAACCAGACCCTGATGGGACTGGCCCTGATGATGACCTGGTTCCTGATGGCTCCGGTGCTCACCCTGGTCGACCAGCAGGCAGTTGAACCCTACCGCGCCGGCCAGATCAGCGGCATCGACGCAATCGACCGGGGAGCGCAGCCGATCAAGCACTTCATGCTTCGTTATGCGCGCGAAAAGGATCTGGCTCTGTTTACCGCGGCCGGTCAGATTCCGCGTCCGCAGAAGGCAGACGATCTGCCCATGCGGGTTGTGATTCCCGCTTACATCCTCTCGGAACTGAAAGCTGGTTTCGCGATTGGCGCCGTGTTGTTTCTGCCCTTCCTGTTGATTGACATGGTGACGGCCGCCGTTACCACCTCGATTGGCATGTTCCAGTTGCCACCTGTGGTGGTCTCCACCCCGCTCAAGATTCTGCTCTTCGTCATGGTGGACGGCTGGAATCTGTTGGCCGGTTCATTGCTGAAGAGTTTCTGAGAAAGGAGACGCCTGTGACCCCGGATCTTGTTGCCGAACTGATGCGCCAACTGATGCGCGAAGCCATGATTCTCTCGGCTCCGGTGCTGATTATCACCGCCGTTCTCAGCTTTGTTCTGAGCCTGGTGCAGACCCTGACCAGTCTGCAGGAGCAGTCTTTGACCACCGTGCCGCGTTTGGTGGCTGTGGTGCTGATTCTGTTGGCCGCCATGCCCTGGTTTCTGGGCCGCATGGCCGACTATACCCGTCACTTGCTGCTCGATCTGCACCGGTACTTGGGTTAAGGAGAACAATGCAGGATTGGGCGACATTCTTGAGCGCGATGGCACTGGCCCTGGTTCGGATCAGCGGTGTCCTCGTCTTTGTGCCCTTTTTTAGCGCAGCGGCTCTGCCTATGCGCACGAAGGCCATCTTTGCGGGCGCAGTGGCTTATCTGCTGGCGCCTTTGGTGGCCACGCTGCCCGGCGCGCAGATCTCGCTTGGCTTTACGGCGATTCTGGGCGAGCTCGCCGTGGGGCTTGTCTACGGCCTTTCGCTAGCTCTGTTGAATGAAATGCTTCTGTTCGCAGGCCAGATCACGGGCATGCAACTCAGCTTTTCGCTGGTCAACCTGATGGACCCTGCCAGCTCGATTCAGACTCCGCTGATGGGTGAGATGTTTCAGCTCATGGGGACTCTGGTTCTGATTACGGCTGGTTTGGATCGCATTCTGCTGGCTTCCATGGTGCGTAGTTTCCACGCTGTTCCGCTGGGCGGTTATGCGTTGCCACCTTCCACCGCCATGGCGCTGGTTCAAGCTGCAGGCGGCATTTTTCTAGCGGCTGTCGAGCTGGCCGCGCCGGTGCTGGCTGCCACCATGCTGGTTGAAGTTTCCATCGGCCTGATGGGCAAGCTCAGCCCCCAACTGCCGGTGATGAACCTGACTGTACCGATGAAGACCGTGACCGGATTCCTGATTCTGAGCGGTGCTCTGGCGTTGTGGCCGCGCTTCATCGAAGCCCGTTTCAGCGGCCTGCTGGATATGGCCGAGCGTCTGTTGTCATCTGCCGGAGGGAAGGGGTAACCAATGTCCGGCGAGCGCACAGAACAAGCATCACAAAGACGAAGAGAGAAGGCGCAGGAGGAAGGCGATATCCTGCACAGCCGGGAACTGACGGCTGCGGCCGCCACACTGGCTGGAGTCATGATCCTCGGCGCTTTCGGCGGCCGTTCACTGGAACAGTTCCGCTCGGGCTACACCGAGTTTCTGATCTTGGGCAATCCAACTCGCTGGGAGCCCAGCCAGATCGGCCCCACGCTGTTGGCCATCCGCAGGATTACGCTCGGCATGCTGATGCCGCCGGCGGTGATTATGGCCGCAGTGGTGACGGCGGCTTTGGGTGTGGCTGTGATACAGACCGGCGGCGTCAACATCCATCCGAATGCCATTGGTTTCAAGCCGGAGCGGCTGAATCCGGTGACGAACCTGCAGAACATGTTTTCGCTGCGCGCCGCGGCCCGCCTGGGTAAATCGCTGATCCCGGGAATTTTTCTCGGCGTCTTCGCGGTGCAGCGCATCGCCCATCAACTCACCGTGCCGCCGTTTTCCGTGGTGCGACTGGAGCAGTTGAGTTCGGATATCTACGGCCTGCTGGTGGCGGCTGCCTGGATTCTGTTTGGCTGGGCCGCGATCGACTTCCTGGTGGAATGGCAGAGCCGTGAATCCCGCTTGAAGATGAGCAAGCAGGACATGCGCGATGAGTACAAAGAGTCCGAAGGCAGCCCCGAGGTTCGCGGCCGCATTCGTAACCTGCAACGCCAGATGCGCCGCCGCATGCTGAAGTCCGATATATCGAAGGCTGCTGTGGTGCTCACCAACCCCACTCACTATGCGGTGGCGCTCAGCTTCGATTTCAACACGATGGAAGCGCCGCGCGTGGTGGCCAAGGGCCGTGACCTGTTGGCCCAAGAGATCAAGGCCGAGGCGCGCTGGGCAGGCATTCCGATTGTCGAGAATCCGCCCCTGGCTCGTTCGCTCTACAAGATTGTTGAAGTTGGTCAGGCCATTCCGGCTGATCTGTACGCGGCAGTTGCCGCAATTCTTGCCTACCTCTATCGCCAGCGTGTGGAAGAGGAGATGCGTCAGCGCCGGGCCCGACAGGCCGATGTTCAGGCGCAGGCGCGTGCACAAGCTGCTCAGGGCCAGTGGCCCGGACCTAATTCCATGGGAGGTAGAGGATGAGTACCGCCGCTCTTGCTATAGAAGCTCCCGGCGCGCGCAATATTCTGGGACGTTTGCGTGAGTTCGTTTTGCCGTTGGTTGCCATCAGTGTGATTTTTGTCATGTTGGTGCCGTTACCCGCGGCCGTCCTCGATCTGTTATTGGCTCTTTCGATGGCCGCTTCCTGCATCGTCTTTCTCTCGGCGATTCAGATCCGGCGCGCCGTTGATCTGAGCGTCTTTCCGACCCTGTTGCTGTTGCTCACCATGTTCCGGCTGGCGCTCAACATCGCTTCCAGCCGCCGCATTCTGCTCCATGGGCAGGAGGGAACAGCCGCCGCAGGACAGGTGATTGAAGCCTTCGGACAATTTGTCGTGGGTGGCAATTACGTGGTTGGCTTTGTGCTGTTCCTGGCCCTGGTCGCCATCCAGTTCCTGGTGGTCTCGCATGGCGCAGTCCGTACCGCTGAGGTCACGGCCCGCTTCACCTTGGACGCACTGCCCGGCAAACAGATGGCCATCGATGCCGATCTGAGCGCTGGCCAGATCGACGAGGCCGAGGCCCGCCGCCGTCGTCAGGCCATCGCCCGCGAAGCAGAGTTCTATGGCGCCATGGACGGCGCGGCCCGCTTCAATCAGCGCGATTCGCTGGCCACAATTCTGATTACCGGCATCAACATCATCGCCGGCCTGTTGATCGGCACCCTGCAGCAGGGCGTCGACCTGGCTACGGCGGCCAAGACCTACACCGTCCTTACCGTCGGCGATGGTCTGGTGACCCTGATTCCATCGCTTCTGGTCTCAGTAGCTGGTGGCATCACGCTGACCCGCGCCAATTCTTCTGCCCAGTTGGGCGGCGAGATCCGCGCGCAGCTCTTGGGCCGTCCCTCGACACTCTACATTGCCGCAATGGTTACCGGCGCAATGTGCTTGATTCCTGGGCTTCCCAAGCTCGCCTTTCTGTTGGTGGCATCCATGCTGTTCTTGCTGGGCCGTCGCATCAAGGCTGCTGAAGCCGTGGCAGCACCCGCTCCGGAAGTGCAGGCCGCCGAGAAGAAGATGACCGAGGTTTCGCAGGCTGCCGATCTGGCCAACCTGCTCAAGCTGGAGGAACTGACGCTCGAGATCGGCTTCCAGTTGATTCCGCTGGTAGACGAGAAACAGGGTGGACAGCTACTGAACAAGGTTCGTTCGCTGCGTCGGCATCTCTCCAGCGAGTTGGGCTTCCTGGTGCCTCCGGTGCATATCTCCGACAACCTGCGCCTGCGTCCGCGTGAGTATGTGTTCTCTATCCGCGGGATTGAAATCGGCCGTTGGCAGACGGAGGGTACTCATATGCTGGCCGTCTCCGGCGATCCCAACCGCAGGCCTCTAGCCGGCAAAGAAACACGCGAGCCAGCCTTTGGCGTTCCTGCCATCTGGATTGCACCCGGTTTGGAAGATCAGGCCATCGCTTCGGGCTACTCGGTTGTGGATGCGGTGACCGTGATGACCACGCACCTGGGCGAATTGATTCGCCAGCATGCCTGGGAGTTGATCGGCAGGGCCGAGACCAAGCGCTTGTTGGAAACCCTTAATGAGAGCCATCCCAAGCTGATGGAAGAACTGGTGCCGAAGCTGCTTTCGCTCGGTGAAGTGGGTCGTGTTCTGGAGCAGTTGCTGCGTGAGCGGGTTTCGATCCGCGATCTGGGTACCGTCCTCGAGGCGCTGGTGGAGATTGCGCCGATCAACAAGAGCACTGTGGCGTTGGTTGAGTCGGCTCGCCAGGCTCTGGGCCGCCGTCTGGTGCGTCCTCTGCTGGATGGCGAGGGCATGTTGTCGGTGTTGTTGCTCGATCCAGGCCTTGAAGAAGAGATCCTGGCCACGCTTTCGCCGGAGGCTTCCAACCGGCTGCCTTCCGCTGCGGGTGCTGGTGGCACGCCGGTCGTCCGGAGGCTGGTCGATTCTGTGAGACAACTTATTGGCTCGGGCTCAGCAACGGCCCTTCCCGTGCTCCTATGTCCAAGTCCGGCCCGCTATTACGTGAAGCGGTGGCTGGACCCAGTACTACCGAGGCTCTCGGTACTAGCGGCCGGGGAGATTCCTGCCGATATCCGATTAAGGCCAGTTGGGACTATTCGCTAGAAGAGAAGAATAGGCGAAGAGAAAAGGCCCGGGATTTCTGGCGGGCGAGGTCAATCCGGGGTGGCTGCGCACACAGCCATCCTGGCAAAAGCAAAGAGAGGGCCCTGGCTGGCGAGCGGCTACCAGGGTAATCAGCAACAGAGGGGGTAGAAGGCTTTGGAGAGCGCAGCCGCAAGAGACAATCAAAGACCCATGCGCCGGATGGCGGCAAGCGCCGGGTATCCACCGGCGGCAATGCCAACGCCGGTTCTTAGTGGCGAACAGGAGCGCGTGCTGCTCGAGCATCTGCCGATCGTGCGTTTTCTGGCCCGTCGGATTCATGAGCGCCTGCCGCAGCACGTGGACATCGAAGACTTGGTCTCGGCTGGTGTGGTGGGCCTGATGGACGCCTTTGCCAAGTTCGATCCGACCAAGAAGGTGCAGTTCCGCAGCTATGCTCAGTTCCGCATTCGCGGCGCCATCCTGGACAGCTTGCGCACGTTGGATTGGAGTCCGCGTGAGCTACGCCGCAAGGGTCGTGCTGTGGAAGAAGCGATTCGCACGCTGACAGCACGCATCGGCCATGCACCGGGCGAGGGCGAGGTGGCACAGGAGATGGGCCTCCCGCTCGAAGAGTACCAGCAGTTACTCGGCGACCTGAAGGGGCTGGAGATCGGCACCTTGCATCTGGAGCGCAACGAGGACTCGGGCGAAGAAGAGCTGGCTTATGTACCGGGCCGGCCTGAGGAAGATCCGCTGTTCCGCTGCTTGCGGGGCGAGTTGGAAGACCGGCTTTCGGATGCTATTACGCACCTGCCTGATCGTGAACGGCTGGTGATGACCCTTTACTACTACGAAGAGATGACCATGCGTGAGATTGGCATGGCTCTGGGTGTTGTCGAGTCGCGCGTCTCGCAGGTCCACGCCTCGGCGGTTGCCCATCTTCGTTCCGCACTCCGCGATCTGGCTGATCGTGGCGTCTTTGATCGCAACCGTACCCCCCGGAAGGGCCAGCGCAGCCGCAACGCAGAGCGGTAGGCGAGGCCCGGCGGGAAGGGCAACCTAAGCAGGGCAAAACCGAGTTGGGAAGTCTCTGACACAAGAGACCGGTGAGCGCCCCGGAACAGTGGATGAATGGAAGCTCCTGAAGCTGCCGGATCACACCGGCAGTTGGAAGTGAACAGGCTAGCTGCATTCAGAGACGCTCCAGGGCGGAGGGGGAAGAACCATTGATCGAGAAGACGCTCAAACAGGATGAGATTGACGCGTTATTTCAGGCCGCGCGCAGCGCTTCGCCTGAGACCACCCGTACCGAGGTGAAGGCGCGCGTCGTACCCTATAACTTTTCTTCGGCAGGACAGATCTCTACCGATCAGCTTCGCGCCATCAGCATGCTGAACGATCTGTTTGCCCGCAATCTTACGCACAATCTGGCAGCCTGGCTGCGCACCCGCTTCCAGGTCAATCTGGTTTCGGCCGAACAGATTCAGTTCAACGAATTTCTGCTGCGTATTCCGGAGATCAGCTATGTGGCTTCGGTACGGTTGGAGCCGCTGGGCGCCCTCTCGGTGATGCAGTTGGATCTGGGCCTGGCGCCGCCGATCATCGATCTTCTGTTGGGCGGCGAGGGCAAGGAAGGCCCTTTGCGCGAACTCACCGACATTGAAGAATCCATTCTGGGTTCGGTGGTAGAGATTATCTGTCGCGAGTTGACTGCAGCCTGGCAACAGGTGGGACTCAGCTTCAACTTCGAACGCCGTCAGATGCAGACCCAGGTGGCGCGCATCATCTCGGTAACAGAGAAGACCCTTTGCCTGAGCTTCGAGATTCGCATGCCCCATAGCTCGGGGCTGTTGAATCTGGCCTTTCCCGCAGTGGTGGCCAACACCATCCTGCGCAGGCTCACCTCGGATTGGGCCCGCCGTCGTCGCCATGCCGGCGATACGCGCGCCCGCATTGCCGATGCGGCCAAGAAGATTCCCATCGGCTGTTCGCTGCAGCTACCGTCGGTGCGGATTTCGGCCGAGACGCTGGAGAAGCTGGAGCCGGGTTCGATTCTTCGTCTCGATGTACCAGCCAACTCTTCACCGGTCTGGCGCGTGGGCGGCCAGGATCTTGTGGATGCTCGTCCCATGCGTATGGGACCGCATCGTGCAGCATCAATGCAACGTGGAATCACTGAGGCGGGGGCCTAATGACAACCTATCTTGATTGTTGGATTCGTGTAGCGACAGATCTGTTCGCCCAGGCACTGGCCGGTGAACCTACGTTTGAGGAGTCCCTTCCCAAGCCTGCAATGTCCACCATCGGCTTTGTGGCCTCGATCGCGGGCGATGAGCAGGGCCGGCTTACGGTCATGCTGGATAGCTCGATTCTGGATGCGCCGCTGCTGGGTGAGGGCGTGGATCAGCGAGAGGGCTGGGGCGAGCTGTTGCGCGAGACCTTCGAGGCTGCCTCCGGTGAACTACTGGCCAAAAGCGGCAAGAAGTGCAAGGTGGAGGGCGTTGAAGAAACCACCGCCGTCAGCCAGGTTTCACGCACCTTTCAGTTGCGGGCCGGCGATCACAATTGGCAGATCATGGTGCGCGATGAGGTGAAGGTTCCCAAGGCCAAGCCTGCTGCGGAAACCAAGGCCGCGGCGGCTCCTGCTGCTCCGGCTCCGCATGTGCCCGTGGCGCATCCTGTGGCCACCGATACTGCACTGACTCAGTTGAGCCCCGGCCTTGAGCTGCTGCTCGACGTGGAACTGGAAGCCTCGCTGCGCTTTGGTTGCCGCGAAATGCCCTTGGGCGAATTGCTCGAATTGGGCCCCGGCGATGTGGTGCAGTTGGACCGTCATGTCTCGGATCCGGTGGATCTGATTGTGGGCGACAAGATTGTTGCCCGTGGCGATGTGGTGCTGGTCAACGGTAATTTTGGTCTGCGGGTCACGGAAGTTTCTGCGCCTAAGAAGCGTTTGGAGAGCATACGATGCCTGTTCTAAATCTTGATCGTCGTCGTGCCTCGTTGCTGGAGGCAGTGAATGCCAAGCGTCTCGAACTGGCGAATGAGACGCTGTTGCCCATGCCGGACGCGGCTCCGCGCTCGCGGAGCTCGGCACTCTTTGAGCATTGCGCCAATCCTGCCTGTCGTACCGGATGGATCAAACTCTGGCGCAGCCGTTCGGCGCCCATCTTTGAAGGTGCATGGGCTTGTTCCGCCGAATGCACCGCTGCATTAGTGGCAACGGCGCTGGGTCGCGAGATGGATGGACGCGGCAGCTCCGCCGAGGGGCATCGCCACCGCATTCCCCTGGGCTTGCTGATGTTGCAGAAGGGCTGGATCACGCAGCAGCAACTGCGTGCCGCTGTCGAGGCGCAGAAGTCTACCGGCGGCGGACGTCTGGGACACTGGCTGATGCGCGACCACGGGATCAGTGAGCAACTCATCGCTCGCGCTATTGCGCTGCAGTGGGCCTGCCCGGTGTTGGGCATGGAGTTCCACGATGCCGAGGGGCTTACCGCAGCCGTTCCGCGCTTGTTTGTGGATGCCTTTGGGGCTCTGCCGCTGCGTGTAGCGGCCGGCAAGATTCTCTATCTCGGCTATGAAGATCGTCTGGATCCGGTGTTGGCCCTGGCCGTGGAGCGGATGACTGGCTTGCGTGTGGAGAGCGGCATTGTGCCGGAGAGCGATTTCCGGCCGGCTCATACACGGTTGCTCAGCGCGCGCTTTCCGTCCGTGGAATTGCTGGAAGCGGCTTCCGAGCAGGTGCTGGTGCAGGCCATCGCCAAACGACTGGAACGCGTCAAGCCGGTCGAAGCGAAAATGGTACGGGTGCATGACTGTCTCTGGCTCAGAATGTGGCACCGCACGCAGCGGCTGCCGGTGCCGGAACTGGATTGCGTCGAGGACGTGATCTGTTCGGTACGCCCGAGCTAGAGTCTGTTCCCACTACGCGGATAACGGCGCTGGGAGCCCATTTTTTTCAGATGACGGAGAGCGGAGTGACGCATACCGGCGCTGGGGAAAATGGGCCCCAGCGCTTTGGATTTCAGCGCAAATTGGGGCTATTCGGCGTCGTTGTCCTTGCCGAGGCTTAGCCTAAGCCCGCGTCCTCCTCCCAGATTGGCCTGAATTTGGACTGGCCCGAATTTGCGCGCAAAACGCTGTTCATTCGGGTCGTGGGATTAAGTCCTGGAACGGGACTGCGCTAATTTGGGATACGTTCTGTTGATCCATGCTGAGACAACTCATGGTTTTCTGGACCGGGCCGATAGGAAAAACATCAGAGGAGCTTGGGGATGAGCGAGATTCGTACGTTGATTGTTGATGATTCTTCGGTGATGCGGAAGATCGTAGAGCGGGCCCTGCGTCAGGCAGGTCTTGATCCGTTGATCGTACATGAGGCCGGCAGCGGTACCGAAGGACTGGACCTGTTGAAGGCCAAACAGGTCGATCTGATCCTTTCCGATATTAATATGCCTTCGATGGACGGTCTGGAATTTCTCCGTCAGATCAAAGTGCAGAACCTGGCCCCAGGCGTGCCGGTGGTGATGATTACCACTGAAAGCAGCGAAGAGCACGTGAAGCAGGCGATTCAAGCCGGTGCTCAGGGCTATATCCGCAAACCGTTCACCGCCGAGCAGGTGAAAGAGCGAGTACTACCGCTGGTTAATGCTGCTTAGAGGAGGAGACCTCTGTGTTGCTCAATGGTGTACGTTCGGGGGCCATCGCGCAGTGGCGCGCGTCGGCCACACAAGACAGGGAGCGTCCAATGGCAGTTTCGTTGCGTGAATCCGTGCAACTGGTATCCGATCCCCGGAACCTGGATGCGAGTGTGGAAGAAGTCTTCCATTTAATGCTGGGAGTCAACTGTGAACGCACCACAGTTGTCCCGGAACCAGTTCCTGAGTCGGTAACGGCTGTGGTTGGCTTTGGCGGTTTGCTGAGCGGCGCCTGTGTCTTCCGCTCCGGTGGTCCGGCGGCGATGAAGATTGCTGCCTGCATGACCGGCATGGAATTCGCAGAGATCGATGATACCGTCAAGGACGGTATCGGTGAGATCTGTAACATGCTGGCCGGAGCCTGGAAGGGCAAGGTTCCGGAGCTGTCGGCTAATTGCGGCCTCTCGGTTCCCGCCGTGATCACTGGCCGTGATTACAATCTGCATGTGCAGGCACCGGAGTTTCAGCTCCATCACATCTACAACTTCGAGGGTGAAGCGTTTGAGGTCACCATCGTTTGCGACGGCATGCAGTAAACAAGAACGGCTAGCCTCGGATGTACCGTGGCACGGGACTCGAATCCCGGCGGCAGGCAAGTCTTCTGGCGCGTTCAGAAAATTCAGGCAAGCAACAGGGCGTGGCTCCATAGGAGCTACGCCCTGTTCTTTTTGTTCTCTTGCGTATTTTCTTGGATAATGAGAATGGACTAATCATCTAAGGTAGTCTGTCCTAAGGGATTTCTCCCGCCGCGCCCCATTGAATCCATCGAGCCATCTTCTGGTTGCCCAAGGGAAGAAAAACGTGCTATTTTGCACTGAAAATAGTGCAAAACGCGGTTGTTTTTCTGCCTGCTCGATTCCTAGTCTTCTCTAATCGCCCAGCGCGTTCTTCCGGCCCCTGAACTGCACTGTTTTTGGACAGTTCAGTGAGGGACTGCAATGGACAGTGGATACTATGCTGCAATGACCGGCCTGGTGGCGCGTACACAGGCTCTGGATATGGCGGCTACCAATCTGGCGAATGCACAGACGCCTGGTTACCGGGCGGAACGCGAGTTCTTTCGTTCCGTGTTGCTCGGGCCGGACGCGGCGAATTCTCAGCTCGGTCGTACGGTCAACGATTATGGTTTGATCGGCGGCGACCGTTTGAGTTCGCAGCAAGGCGCGTTGCAATTTACCGGCAACCCGTTGGATGTGGCTATTGAAGGCGATGGCTACTTTGTTGTTCAGACGGCTCATGGCGTGCGCTACACCCGGGACGGCAGTTTTCGCCGGGCCGTTGACGGACGCCTGGTGACGACCGCCGGTGAGCCGGTGTTGTCCAGCAACAACCAGCCGATTCAGGTGCCGCCTGGCGAAGTCTCGATTGGCGCGGCCGGCAATCTTTCCGTTGCAGGCGGCAATGTTGCCAGCCTGGCAGTGGTCAGCTTTGCGCCGGGTGTTGAGTTGAAGGCGGAAGGTGCGAATCGCTACATCGCTCCCCAGGGCGTAACGCCGGCGGCTTCGAAGAATTCTTCGGTCCGTCAGGGATCTTTGGAAAGCGCCAATCAGGATATGGTGCAGGGTTCGCTAGAGCTTATTGTCATGCAGCGGCAGGCCGAGATGATGCAAAAGGCATTGACGGTCTTCCATACAGAGTTCAACAAATTTGCTACCGAGGACCTGCCGCGCGTTTAGGCGGGTTGAGGTTTCCAGAGCGGAGAGACCATGATCAGAGCACTATACACAGCTGCCAGCGGTATGAGCGCGGAGCAGATGAATTTGGATGCAATTGCCAATAACCTGGCCAACTCGTCGACGACCGGTTTTCGCCAGACCCGTCTGCAGTTTCAGGATATGGTTTATCAGAATCTGGTAACACCCGGTGCGGCGCAGAGCCAGAACACGGTTTCGGCGGGCCTGCAGATCGGCCTCGGTACTCGTTCGGCGGCTACCGAGGTCATCATGACCCAGGGCTCGCTGAATCAGACCTCGAATCCGCTCGATGTTGCGATTGAGGGCGCGGGCTTCTTTCAGGTGCAGCGTCCGGATGGAACGATTGCCTATACGCGTGCAGGCCAGTTCCATATGAATAACCAGGGCACCATCGTGACCACCGACGGCGATCCTCTGATTCCCACCATCACGATTCCGGCCAATGCGACCGCTGTCACCATCACGCAGTATGGCGTGGTGAATGCGACGCTGGCTGGTCAGCAGAATCCTTCCCAGTTGGGACAGTTGCAGTTGGCCACCTTCCCGAACCCGGGCGGTCTGGAGAGCATGGGTTCGAACCTGTTGCGCGCCACGCTCAGCTCCGGTGATGCGGTTCTCGGCAATCCGGGCGGAACCGAAGGCATGGGAACGCTGCAGCAGGGATACCTGGAAAACTCCAACGTCGATGTGGTGACGGAGTTTGTGCAGATGGTGCTGGCACAGCGCGCGTATGAGTCGAATACCAAGGTGATCAAGGCGGCCGACGAAATGTACTCGCAAGTGAACACCATGACGCGCTCCTAAACCCAGGATGCGCTGGTCCGGGAGGGCCGCAGAAGAGTTTCTGCGGAAGAAGGATCTCAAGGCAGTTGGGTTGAAGCAGGCAAGGGGAAGGAGCGAGACATGCGGACGGAATCCTGGTCGAAACGGAGAAATACCATCTGGTTGCAGGGGGCTGTGCTCATGACACTCGCTCTCCGTGCTCCGGCGCTGAGCAATGGGCAGTTGAATTCTGCTCCAGGCGGAAGCGCCACTGCCGATCCGACGGTATTGCGTGAGATTGTCGATCCTTCCACGGGCCATCACTGGTTATTGTTGCGCGACCAGGCACGGCCTGGAGCTCCTGGGCGGCTGGTGTTGGCTGCAACTCCACATGGAATGTCTCCGGGCGATAGTTTAGCCAGGTTGGTTGTTCCCGTTCTGCCATCGGCCCGCCTGCAGCCGATCATTCGTGGCGGCGATCGGGTGATGGTGGAAGAGACTACGCCGGTGGTTGAAGCCCACCTGGAAGGCGTGGCTCTGCAACCGGCCGCAGAGGGGGCGCAGTTGGATGTGCGGCTGAAGCTCTCCGGAACCCGGGTGCGGGCCGTGGCTCTGGCGCCTGGAAGAGTAGAGATTGTGCGGCTTGAGGGAGGAAAAGGGTGAGGACCCAACGGTTGATTCCAGTATTGGTGCTGTTGGCTCTGGTGGCGGGTGCCGCCAATCTATGGGCCAAGAAAACCAAGGATACCCCTGGTGGAAAGAAGATGACGCCGCCTGAGGCTGCTCTCTCCGCTTATGTAGCACGGGTGCGTGCGCAGCAGGCCGCGGAGGTGCGTTCGTCGGGGTCGATTTGGAGCGCGGACGGCAGGCTGGTTCGTCTGGGAACGGACGCCAAGGCCTCCAAACTGCACGACGTGGTTTCGATTGTCGTGGATGAGAGTTTGGCTGCATCCACCGACGGACAGGTGAAGAACTCCCGCTCTTCCAATGCCAGCTCCGGTTTGACCGGCCTGTTCGGCAAACTGAAGACCGCCAACAACCTGCAGAATCTGGTGGGGCAGACCTCTAGTTCCGGGTTGACGGCCCAGGGCCAGAGCACAACCAACTCCAGTTTGACGACCACTTTTGGTGGCGAGGTGGTGGATGTTCTGCCGAACGGCATGATGGTGGTTCAGGCCACGCGCCAACTGACCTTCTCGCAGCAGACCCAGGTGATTCATCTCCGCGGTCTGATCCGGCCTGAGGATGTGAGCCCGCATAACGAAGTGCAATCGACGGCCATGACCGATCTGGAGCTTGAAGTGGTGGGTAAGGGCATCGTGAATGATTCAACCTACCGGCAGAATCCGCTGGTGCGCTTTCTGGAGAGGCTCGTGATCTTCTAGAGGATCGCGGCGAGAAAGCTTTAAAACATCCCTTCCTGGATGGTGGGCACGGACAGGGATGAAGTGGGCAGAGAGGAAAGCATTCGGATGAGGGGGATGGCAGTGAGCAGGGTATTCGTGCGATTTCCGGGCTTGATTTGGTGGACGGCGCTGGCCGCAGCGCTCTCCCTCGCCATGTGGGCGGTTTCGGCCATGGGCGAGTCGGTTGTGGAACGGGCGCGTGTGAAAGACGTATCCACGATCGAAGGCATCCGCGACAACCAGTTGGTGGGGTATGGGCTGGTGGTCGGCCTGCGTGGAACAGGCGACAGCTCGCAGACAGTTTTTCCCGCGCAGACCTTGTTGTCGGCTCTGCAGCGGATGGGAATCACGGTGCCGAGTACCGGCGCCAACTCGGCCAGCAATATGCAGGTCAAGAACATGGCCGGAGTTTTCGTGATGGCCACCCTGCCACCCTTTTCACGGCCGGGCTCCAAGATGGATGTGACGGTCTCCTCGGCCGGCGACGCGAAATCGCTCGAGGGCGGCATCCTGCTGATGACACCTCTCTATGGGCCGGATGGGCAGATCTTTGCTCAGGCTCAGGGCCCACTGGTATTGGGTGGCTATATGGCCGTCGCCGGCGGTAACACGCGGCAAATGAATCATCCAACCACGGGGCGGATTCCCTCCGGTGCCCTGGTTGAGCGTCCGGTCCCCTATGACCTGGCCCAGATGAAAACGGTAACCGTGGTGTTGAACCAAGCAGATTTTCACACCGCCGAAGAGATGGCTGGCGCCATTAATCAGGTGATTGGAGCTGGACGTGCCCGCGCTGTGGACAGCCGTCGGGTCGAGGTGCAGCCGAACCCCAGCGAAGATGTGGCGGCATTGCTGGATCATATTGAATCAGCAGAGGTTTCGGTCTATCCCCGAGCCCGGGTTGTGGTGAATGAGCGGACCGGTACCGTGGTGATTGGCGGTAGGGTGCGTCTGCAACCTGTCTCAATTCTGCACGGTGGGCTGAGTGTGAATGTGATCAGTACACCTATTGTTTCGCAGCCCAACCCGATGGCTGGCGGCACCACGCAGGTGGTACAGCAGACGACCGTCCAGGCGCAGGACAAGCCGGTTAACCGGATTGACCTGAAACAAGGCGCGACGGTGGAAGATTTGGTCCAGGAATTGCAACGTACTGGGGCAGGCGCACGCGACGTGATTTCAATTCTGCAGGCCATGAAAGAAGCCGGAGCACTTGAAGCCGACTTGGAGGTTCTCTAGTGAGCACAACTTCCGCAGGGTTGCAGATGGGGTCTACTTCTGCGAGCCTAAGTACAACAGGATCAACAAGTTCATCGGATGCCCGGATGATTCGTTCGGCGCATGACTTTGAAGCGATGATGATGAAGGAGTTGCTGAAACCCATGACAGAGCAGTTCACGGGTGAGGATGGGGAGGAGACAGGGGCTTTGGGTAGCGGGTCCGCTCTCGGCGAATTTGCCTCCGACGCTCTCGGTCGTGCTCTCAGTCAGCAGGGCGGGTTCGGCATCGCAAACAAGATAATCGGATCTTTCTCGCACTCAGGTACCCAGCAGGTAACGGGCACGGTAACCAGATTAGGAACCTCTAATACCGTGATTGGAGCGGACAAATGACTAGAGTGATTAGCAATGAAGCCGATACCACCAACAAGGAGACTAAGAACATGGATATTCGTAGCAGTCTTGACGGTTTGAGAACGCTGTTGGGGGTCAACAATACGGCTTCCACTACCACCACCACCACGGCTGCCAAAACGACAGTTACGGGGGGATCGAGCGCCCTTGGTGCCGACAGCGCGACGCTGTCCAGTGCCGCCAATGAGGTTTCGCAGACCGCCTCTGGCGATAGCGTGCGGATGGACAAGGTGAACTCTGTGCAGGCCCTGCTGGCTGCCGGCACCTATGATGTGCCCGCATCGGCGGTAGCGTCCCGTTTGGTTGACTCCATGCTGGCCAACGCCTAAGCCGCAGACGGAAGCGTGCCTGCCTGGGGTGAGGCTCGCGGTTCCGCATCGCTCTAAGTTGCCAAGACTCTCTCCTCCTTATTGGAGGGGAGGGAACAATATGATCGGAAACCCTCGGAGGGGAACTGTTTCATGCACGTCCAAAGCAAGGCACATCAGCCCGAGCTAAAAGAAATTGTGGTCGAGGCATCGCGCGCGCTTGCGTTGCTGGATGCTGACCGGCTTGAGGAATTGGCTTCCTCTTGCCAGGCCCTGAACCGCGATCTGCCGCAGGCGAACGGATTGCCCCGCCCAGAGTTGGTGGCTCAAGCGCTCGCCGCGCAGTCGGATATGGAAATTTTTGCCCGGGTGTTGGATGCTACCCGCGCCAACCTCGATGTACTGCGTCGCCTGCGGGATATCCGTATGGGCTGCCGTGAGTACGCCGATGAGCAAGTTCACGGATGGACGGAGTCGGAGAAAGCGCATGGCAACGATTAGCTCAGCATTGAGCCTGATTTCGCAGGCCTTGGAAAACAATCAAGCAGCCTTGAATGTGGTGGCCAACAATGTGGCCAACGCCAGCACCACCGGCTACACCGAGGAGCAGCCTGTCTGGGAGCTGAATTCTTCGGTCAAGATTAACGGCGTGAACTATGGCACTGGATCCACCATGACCGGTGCCCAGTCGCAGCGCGACATCATTTTGAATGAACGGCTGAATCAGCAGCAGCAGCTTTATTCGGCATCGACTACGCGGCTGACCGCGCTGGATTCGCTGCAGGCTGTGTTTACGCCTGCCTCCAGCACAACCTCCAGTTCCGGCAATATCGGCACCGATCTATCCACCTTCTTCAGCTCCTTCTCCACACTGGAAGCCACACCAACCTCGACGGCCCTGCGCGAAAAAGTGCTTTCCGCCGCCGCTACCCTGGCCAGCGACATTTCGGGCGCGGCTGCCAGCCTGGAGAGCCAGAAGTCGGCGCTCGATCAGGATGCAAGCACCGTCGTTACCCAGATCAATGCGCTGACCAAGTCCATTGCGGAGCTGAACCAGAAGATCTCCGAGAGCGGCTCGGGTTCCAGCGATGCGGGCGTGCTTGAAGATCAGCGCCAACTGGATCTGAAAGAGCTTTCCAAACTGATCGGCGTCAACCAGGTGACCACGGCCAACAACGGCCTGGCGCTGACCACCACGTCGGGTCAGCTCCTGGTCTCAGGCAGCTCCAGCTACGATCTCACCACCGGCCAGTCGAACGGTGTAACCCACATCTATGTTGGTACAACGGACATCACCACCAGCGCGCAGGATGGCGGAGGCTCTCTGGGAGGGTATCTGACGGCTCGCGATGTGGATGTGGCCGGCGCTATCAGCTCGCTCGATCAGCTTGCCTATAGCGTTTCGAGCCAGGTGAACACATTGAACAACTCCGGCCAGGATATGGCTGGCAATACGAGCAATGCGGGCAACATCTTCTACCAGTCTGCCACGGTTTCCGGAAGCGCTCTGGCCATGAGCGTGGTGATGACCGATCCTGCGCACATTGCCGCAGCTTCGTCGACCTCGGGTACGGGCGATAACACCAATGCGACTGCCATGGCCGCTCTGGCCAACCAGACCATCGTGAACGGCCAGACGCCCTCCAATTACTATTCGAGCTTTGTCAGCATTCTGGGTTCTACGGTAACCACTGTGGAGACGCAGAACAGTGCGCAATCGGCTTCTGTCACGCAGCTACAGTCACAGGTGAACAGCACCTCGGCCGTGAGCCTGAATAGCGAAGCTTCGGCGTTAACCGTTCTGCAACGCAGTTATCAGGCCGCCTCTCAGGTTTTTGCCATTCTGAATACGCTGATGGCCACGGCTCTGAATCTGGGTACACAGACAACTGTCAGCTAATTCCTGCCTCTGGCAAGAACACAACTAAGAAACGGACCGTAACGGAGAGCTCATGCGTGCAGATCCATTTTTTACGACATCGTTAACCAATTCGCTCAATTCCGTGCAGGCGCGGCAGCAGGAGCTCTCCAGTCAGCTCTCCAGCGGCGTGCGTGTGAATTCGCTTTCGGATGATCCGGCGGCCGCCGGCCAGAATGTGCTGCTGCTGAATAAAATGCAGCAGGACGACACCTTCACGCAGACCTCCAGTCTGATCAAGGGCCAGCTTCAGGTTGCCGATTCAACATTGGGCAGCATTGTCACGGAGTTGACTTCGGCTATCCAACTGGCCACCGCAGCCAATAACGGCACCTCCAATGCCAACGACGTGAAGTCGATTTCCAATCAGCTTGCGGGCATTTTGGCGGAAGTGCAGTCGTTGGCGAACACTAGCTATCAAGGGCGTTACATTTTTGCCGGCACTACCGACTCAACCGCCCCCTTCACCACCACCACTGGTTCGTCGCCGAACGTCACCACCTATAATGGCGATTCGAACATCAACTATGTGGTGACGCCTTCCGGCTCGAAGATTCAGATCAACGTGCCCGGCGATCAGATGTTTCAGGGGTCGGGCAGCAATAACGTGTTCGCGGCGCTGAACAATTTGATTGCGGATTATGCCACCGGTACCGTGGATACCACCAAGGCTGTCACTGATACAACTGCGCTGAATACGGCATTGAATTATGTTTCGCAGCAGCGCGTTACGCTGGATAACTCGATCAATCAGTTGACCGCGGCTTCGGACGCGGCTACCACGGATCTCACGCAGTTGACTGCCGCACAGACCAACCTGATGCAGGCCGACATCGCGCAGATCTCCACCCAACTGGCTTTGACGGCCACCCAGCAGACGGCTCTGGAAAGCGTCATCGCGCAGCTCAACTCCAGCGCGAATAGTCTGTTCAGCAAACTCTGATTCTGGCCAATTGGCCAACGCACCTCCGTGAGTCCGTTCACTACGGACCTGCGGGGGTGCGTCTATACTTGGGAGTGAGCTCGGAGGGAACTGAATTTGTTCGCCGCATTGCGCTTTATCTGGAATGCTACACGGGGCCATCGCTTTGCGCCCTGGAGGAGCGACTACGTTCGCTGGCGGGTTGAAACCTATACCGGCATGAAGGCTGAGACGCTGACGGCCGCCGATATCTTTGGTTTTGCGTGGAACTCGCGCTGGGAGCTTCTGAGCTATCTGCTCTGGACCGGCCAACTGGAGCGCGAGGCCCGGCGCAGATCCTGACTGCGAACTCCGATTCTGTACGAGAGGATTCTGCTGAAGCCATGTTGAAGCCCTTCGCCTGCCGCAAGTGGATCAACGCCAAGACCGTTATTGCCGTGGTTGGATTGCTTCTGCTGAGTAGCCTGGGCAGGGCACAGCAGTTGCCTGCCGCTGAGCCTCCTTTGCCCATGCCGTCGGCGCATGATGAGCCGACATTACGTGTGACGACAACTGAAGTCCTGGTGCCGACGCTGGTGGAAAAGCGTGGTGGCCAGATTCTCTATGGCCTGCGCGAGCGCGACTTTGTGCTCGAAGACAATGGCGTGGAACAGAAGATCCATGTGCAGGAAGAGATGGACACAGCTCCGGTGGCTCTGGTGGTGGCCGTGGAGCAGGGCGGCATCAGCGTGCTCGAGTTTGACAAGCTGGCCAAGATGGCTCCTTTGCTGGATACGTTTCTGGTGGATCCGCGCAGCCAGGTTGCCTTGGTCGGATTCGACTCGACGCCGTCCTTGAATGTCGATTTTACGCACTCCGGCGAGAACATCAACGAGGCTTTGCACCACCTGCAGCCCGGTGATGGCGGAGCGGCCATTCTGGATACGGTCAGTTACGGGGTCGATCTGCTCTCAACGCAGCCCAAGGAATTCCGCCGTGTTCTCTTGTTGATTTCGGAAGAGCGCGATCATGGTTCTCAGCACGTGAAGGTGGAAGATCTGGTACGGAAGATTGGCGCATCGGACGTGCTGGTGTTGAGTGTCTCCTTTACGCCCTTTGCGGCCGAGTTGGCGCATGACGTCAAGGACTCCGGCGAACAGCGGACCACCAACATTATCTCCGCGCTGTGGACCGTGGTGCAGGCCTTCCGCAAGAATGTGGCCAAGGAAGTTGCCACCATGAGCGGAGGCGAATACACCACCTTCACCGGGGACAAGAAGTTTCAGCAGCGCATCCTGGATGCGGCGCGCCACGCTCGTAACCGCTATCTGATCACCTTCCATCCATCGAGCGCCGAGCCCGGGTTGCACACCATTAAGGTGCGCACGCGGGATGACTATGGAGCCAAGGTGGTGGCGCGCGCCAACTACTGGCTGGAGTAGCTTTCTCGGCAAGTCTTCCCATCTTCGCCGCGCGCGAGCGGATTCAGCACAGAGAAGGACAGCTGGCTGAGTGGCAGCAGGGAAGCGGCGCTGGAATACCTGACGCCTGACCGGGCCAGAGTGGCGTGTGCGGACCTTTATAGGATATGTAAAGACTCTGGAGCGTAAACAACCCCTGGCCGGTGCGGCTAATTTCAAGCGGACGGAAAGTTCGGCGGAGAGGGAAACTTTGTTTCTCTTCGGGGCTTGTTGAAGGCCAAGGGTTTAACTTGTGATTCCTTGTCTTCAAGACGTAGCCTTCAGGGCTCCGTTCATGGTAATCTCACATTAGACACTGAAGAGTGGATCTGAGACGAAAGAGGAGTACACGCCCCGTGCTGGCGACTGCAAAGAAAACTTCACTCATCGAACGCTTCCGCACCCATGATACGGACACCGGCTCGCCGGAGGTCCAAATCGCAATTCTGAGCGAGCGGATTGGCGAACTCACCGAGCACTTCAAGACACATAAGAAGGATCACGCGTCACGCCGTGGTCTGCTGATGCTGGTCAGCAAGCGTCGTCGCCTGCTGGACTACCTGAAGTCCCACGATACGGATCGCTATCGCGACGTTATCGGCAAGCTCGGAATCCGTAAGTAAACAGAAAGTTTACGTTGACCCGGAAGCGCCCAGACCGGAATTGGGCCGCATCGGTTAGTAGTAACCGGAATTGCGGCACAGGTGTACCTGGCGAAACCGAACGGCTGCCAGGGCCAGTGCATTGCTGCGGCAATCGCGCGGCCCGGCAGAGCCGTATCTGCTTGCGACAAAGAGCGACCTCTTTGCCCCGCATGCGCCGTAGCGCGCATCGCCCCAACGCCACACCCCTGCTGGCGCGCCCTCCTGTACAAGTTTCCCAAGCGAACAAACGAAACGAGGAATCGTATGTCTACGAAACATGAAGTCGCCGTTGAACTGGCTGGCGGCAAGCGGCTCGTCTTTGAGACCGGCCGTATGGCCAAGCAGGCCTCGGGCGCCGCATTGGTGACCCTGGGTGATTCCGTGGTACTGGCTACCGCGGTTGCATCGCAGGACCCCCGCGAAGGAATCGACTTCTTCCCGCTCACCGTGGATTATCGCGAGTACACCTATGCTGGTGGCCGCATCCCGGGTGGCTTCATCAAGCGTGAAGGCCGTCCGAGCGAAAAAGAAATTCTCACGGCGCGGCAGATTGATCGCCCCATTCGCCCGCTCTTCCCGGACGGCTTCCGCAACGAGACCCAGGTGATTGCCCTGGTTTTCTCCGCCGACAAGCAGAACGATCCCGATGTGGTGGCCATTAATGCTGCCGCCTGCGCTCTTGGCCTCTCTGACATTCCTTTCAGCGCCACCGTGGGCGCGGTCCGTGTGGGCCGCATCAACGGCGAGTTCGTGGTGAATCCCACCTACGAAGAGCGCAAGGAAACCACGGTCAACATCATGGTGGTCGGCCATAAGGACGGCATCGTCATGATCGAGTCCGGCGCCAAGGAAGAGACGGAAGAGGTCATCCTGGCCGCCATCGAGTTTGCGCATGAGCAGATCAAGAAGATCGTGGCTGCCATCGACGAGCTTGTGGCCCTGGCCGGCAAGAAGAAGCGCGCCTTCGTGGCTCCGGTTGTGGACGAAGCTTACTACAGCGAGCTCTACGCCAAGGTCGGCGATCGCCTGAAGGATGCTCTGGATACCAAGAAGCACGCCAAGATCGAGAGCTACACGCTGATCAAGCAGATCAAGGACGAGCTTGCCGCCGCGTTGCCCGCCGACGAGCCGGATGCGAAGAAGAAGCTGGCTACCTACTACGAACTGATGCGGGAGCGTCTGTTCCGCGGTCAGGTGACCAAGGAGCGCATTCGTCCCGACCGCCGCGCGTTCGATGAGATTCGCGCCATCTCGATCGAGACTTCGGTTCTGCCTCGCACGCACGGTTCGGCTCTGTTTACCCGTGGCGAGACGCAGGCTCTGGTTACTGCCACTCTGGGCACGGCCGATGAAGGCCAGCGTCTGGAGAGCTATGAGGGCGAGCAGAAGAAGAACTTCATGCTCCATTACAACTTCCCGCCGTTCAGCGTGGGCGAGACGGGCCGCATGACCGGTGTAGGTCGCCGCGAAGTGGGGCACGGTGCCTTGGCTGAGCGCGCCATCTCCGCGGTTCTGCCTTCGGTTACCGAATCGCCCTACTCGATGCGCGTGGTCTCTGACATTCTCGAGTCCAACGGCTCGTCGTCGATGGCTTCGGTCTGCGGCGCCAGCCTGGCTCTGTTCGATGCCGGCATTCCGTTGAAGGGCGCTGTTGCAGGCGTTGCCATGGGCTTGGTGAAGGAAGGCGACGACTACGCCATCCTGACCGACATTGCCGGCGCGGAAGATCACTACGGCGACATGGACTTCAAGGTGGCTGGTACCCGCAAGGGCATCACCGCTCTGCAGATGGACATCAAGATCGGCGGCCTGACCCGCGAGATCTTGCAGCAGGCCATGGAGCAGGCCCGTCAGGGCCGCATCTTCCTGCTCGACAAGATGGACGCGGCTATCGATGGTCCTCGCGTGGAGCGCTCGCAGTATGCTCCCCGCATTGAGACCGTCATGATCCCGACCGACAAGATCCGCGACCTGATCGGCAAGGGCGGCGCCACCATTCGTGGCATCGTGGAGCAGACCGGCGCCAAGATCGATGTGGACGATACGGGCAAGGTCAGCGTGGCCTCCTCCGATGCCGATGGCTTGAAGAAGGCTCTGGCGATGATCAACGACATCACCGCCGTGCCAGAGATTGGCAAGGTCTACCTGGGTAAGGTTGTCCGTCTGGCTGAGTTCGGTGCGTTTGTCGAGCTCTTCCCGGGCACCGACGGCCTGTTGCACATCTCCGAGATCGCCGAGCATCGCGTCAAGGATGTGAAGGACGAGCTGCGCGAAGGCGATCAGGTGGCGGTGAAGGTTCTGGCCATCGAGGGCAATCGCATCAAGCTGAGCCGTAAGGCGCTGATCAAGGAGCAGAAGGCCAAGATGGCCGCTTCCCAGACCGCCGCTCCGGCCGAAGGCGCGGAAGGTGTAGAGGAAGAGGTTGCGGAAGCTCCCAAAGCCGTTGCGCAGAAGCCGCGCGTCGAGCCGGAAGATCGCCAGCCCACTTCCAATCAGAGCACCATCTTCATCGAAGGCGGAGACGACTTTGACGAAGAGGACGAGGAGTTCGACGAAGAGAACGAGCCGAACTTCAATCGCGCCGATGGTACTCCGGCCGCTGCTCCGGGATCCGGTCCGCGTGCCGCAGCCGGTGCCGCCAACAACAACAATCGCCGCCGTCGCCGTCGTCGCCGGACCGGTGCTCCCGGCAGCCAGGCATAAACTGGCCGCTGGCTGAGCTGAATCAAAGGCCCGCATCTTCGGATGCGGGCCTTTTTGTTTTTCGTTGCGTAAGCACAGATGTGAGAGGAGTTCCTGGCCTCGGGAATCGCACGATAGAGCCCCGTAGAGCCAGCGCGTGGTAAGTGGAAGCCCGTAGGGTACCTGAAGAGCCACAATGCCTGTGACGGGGCGTTGTGGCTTTCTTTATTGCAGAGGAGAGAACGCTACATGGTGCGTGCAACGGCGGTGGGTTGAAAGGAGGGATGAGTCAGAACGGAGGTGTTGCCGTTGTCAACCGCCGGCTGCGTTCCATTCTTCACGCCGTACATGCGCCGGTCGGCGGCAATGCACAGCGCTTCCTCCGTGGCGCCATCTTCCGGATAGAGAGCCACTCCAATGCTGGCGCCGATGCAGACCGTGTGCTGGTCCACCAGAATCGGTTTCTCGATCAGATCGGTTAGCTGTTGGGCCACCCGCTCCGCATCGAGCCGTGTCACGGGCTCTTCCAGGATGACGCCGAACTCGTCGCCACCGGTGCGCGCCACGGTATCCGAACGGCGCAGCCGGTGAGCAAAGATGGTTCCCACCTCGCGCAGCAAACTGTCGCCAATGTGATGCCCCAGAGAGTCATTGACCTGCTTGAAGCCGTCCAGGTCCACCAGGAGCAGAGCGGCGCTATTGCCACTGCGCCGGGCGCGTTCGAGCGTAATGCGCAGGCGGTCCTGAAACAGTCTCCGGTTGGGCAGGCCGGTTAGCTCGTCATGCAATGCCAGGTAGCGGTTATGTTCAATTTGCCGTTCCAGAACCAGCAGGATCATGCCCGTGGCCACAACGTACTTGGGCAGATTCCAGACGCCGCTTTCGATATGGACTGAGGGCAGGTAGGCGTGCAGCAACGGCGCCACGATAAATACGGACGACCAGGCCAGAAAGCCCGAGGTCGTAATGAAACTGCCCGTGGTGCGCTCGGAGTGTGTCTGCCAGAAGTAGAGCGAGCAGCACAGGTAGGCGGTGAACAGCAATCCGTTCAGTGCAAGCTGCGATCCGGCTGCGCGGAATTGTACTGCGAGCAAATACACCATGAGGAGGAACTGAATGCCCACCATGGTCCAGCGCAGAGGATGCTGGAAGTCGGGAAGCGCAATCACGGCCGTGGCCAGTGGCAGCAGGCCAAACACCAGGGCCGCCGCTATCAGGAGCGGCGAGTGGTCGGGCAAAAACACCAGCGCGGCAATGTAAAGGCCGCTGCCGGCAGAAAATGCGACTTGCAGCCATTTGCTGGAGGGCTCATTGCGATAGGGAAGCGAGGCCCGGACAAACCAGGTTGCGGCCCAGCACAGCGTGGTAATTCCCCAAAAGGCTGCCCAATTGCCTAATGCTCCAGGCACGCGCAAGAACATGAAAGCGAAAAAATGCAGCACGATCAGGAGCCAGCCCATCAGCCACATGCCCGCTCCGGGCGCGTGGCAGCGGCGTGCAACCGAAACAAAGGCGCAGGCGAGCAGAGCAATGGCGACCAGGTCGGGAAGTTTACTGTAATCGACCACAGGGGTGTTCATTGCCTCCAGCCGGCTGGAATTTGGATTCAAATTGCCT
>Ga0207834_1000128_pt1 | contig 26299 bp, 21 predicted proteins | sample LuqExpMetagenom5_FD_187763 | JGI IMG/M metagenome (GOLD analysis project Ga0207834, IMG submission 187763) | Tropical forest soil microbial communities from Luquillo Experimental Forest, Puerto Rico - Sample 5 (SPAdes) | ecosystem: Environmental > Terrestrial > Soil > Tropical forest ...
CTTTTCTGTGGGCGTGATCGGCATGGATGTACTCCTCGAAAATACGCAAAAAATGCGTACTATCAAGCCTATCGCGTTCAGCTCAGACTGTCACGGCGCACTCAGCCAGGGGGCGGAGTACGCCAATACCGCGACAGGCCGCGTTTAGACGCCTACAAGCTTTGCAGATTCAACAAGTTCTCGAGCAGCTTTGCGGCCTAGTCGGATGCAATCGGGAATGCCGATGCCATCGTAGGCATTCCCGGCAAGTTTCAAGCCTTCCAGCGCCGCTACGTGGGCCGTGACGCGAGCCATCTTTGCCTTGTGGCCCACGGCATACTGAGCCATGGCGCGCGGCCACTTGCTCACCTGTGCGCACTCCGGTTCGGTGTTGGCGTCGAAGACGCTGCGGCCAAGAATCTCGCTGAGCTCGCGACGAACGGTGGCAATGAGCACTTCATCCGGTTCGGAGAGCAAGGCATTGTTCTTCATGCCACCCAGGAACGCGCGGAAGACCAGTTTGCCCTCTGCTGTGCGGCCCAGAAATTTGCGATGCACAAACGTGCAGGCGAGCATGGCGCGGCCTTCCACGGCTGGTACCAGGAAGCCGAAACCTTCGGGTAGGGTTCCAATTTGCTTTTCGTCGTAGACCAGGTTGACGGTGATGGAGGAAGAGTAAGGGACAGAACTGAGGTCGGCGGACAGCGCGGGATCGACGTTGGCCAGCATGCGTCCCGCAGCCCAGGCCTGGGAGGCGATCACCACACCGTCATAGCGTTCCGTGCCGCCAGCGGCTTCTACCGTCCATTCGGAACCGGAATGGTTGAGTGCGGTGACCGGCGTGCTCAAGCGGATCGCCTTCGTCTGCAGCCGGGCCACAAGCGCATCCACCATCTGCTGCATGCCGCCGCGAATGGCGGTAAAGATCGGCCGCGGGGCGCGCTTTGCGCCGTCCTGGGGCTTGGCTTTGGCCGCGGCGCGCATCTTCTGGTGAGCAGCCAGCATGCCACGGCAAAGAGAGCCGTACTCGGCTTCCATCTTTACCATCATGGGCAGGACGGTTTGGGCGCTCAGTTGCGTGGCGTCGCCGCCATAGATCCCCGAGAGCAGGGGATCGGCCAGCCGATCCACGGCCTGCTGCCCAAAATGCCGTTTCACCAACTCGGCAACCGATTCATCGCCTGCAGCGGGACGGGGCGGATGCAGCAGCTCCAGCCCCATGCGGATCTTGGTGGGAATGGAGAACAGTCGGGTGAGCGCGGTGGGGATCAGCTTGGTGGGGACCAGGAACATAAGGCCGTCCGGCAAAGGCACCATGCGGTTGCGCACCACGATGAAGGTCTTGCGCGCGCCGTCGTTGGAGGGGATCAGCGCGTCGCCGATGCCCAGCTCGCGGCATAGCTCGATGGCCGCCGGCTTCTCCGTCAAAAATGAATCGGGGCCCTGTTCCAGCACGCACCCATTCACCGTCTCCGAAGCCAGTGACCCACCCAGCCGGTCACGGTTTTCATAGAGCGTGTACTCGACAGGCTTACCTGCCGCACGGGCCAGCTCCAACTCATAGGCAGCCGCCAGCCCCGCAATGCCGCCGCCGATAATTGCGATGCGCATCCTGGACATTTCCTCCATCATGACAGCAATTTGCGAGCAGTAACGCGGATTGCGCAAGGGAATTCCGCTGCCGTAATTTCCGTCACGTTTTCGCTCAGTCGAGCGCGGAAAAATCTATCCTGCAGTGATTTAGCTTACTGTTCGGACCGATTCATCCTGTCACAGTGGACTTCGCGAGTCTAGAATAAATTGCTGTGCAGCGTGTTGTATCACCAGATGCCGCGTTGTGCTTAAGTTCCCGTAGCCGTTGTCTAGCTGCGGTATAACCCAACCAGCCCCATTCATTCTGTCTGTCTTCATTCGAACCCGGTTCAGGCTGCCCGAGCTGGATTTCCTGCCACGGAGCACCCTGATTCGGACTACAATCGCTGCGATTGCAGCTTCTTCCTGCCAGGGAATCAGGTGTCTTTGCTCATAGAGCGACCTGTCTGCCTGGTGGTGCATCCCCTTCGAGAAGTGGTCTTCCACTTTTCTCAGACACCGCGCTAGGAGGCGCTCGATGACGAGTGAGCTGATCCACAGGCTGCACTTCGCTTTTACTATCACGTTCCACTACCTGTTCCCACAGTTGACCATGGGGCTGGGCCTGCTCATCGTGATCTTGAAGACGATGGCGCTCCGCACCAGCCAGGAGCACTGGGATCGGGCCGCCCGCTTCTGGGGCCGCATCTTCGCCATTAACTTTGTTTTTGGCGTGGTGACGGGCATTCCCATGGAGTTTGAGTTCGGAACTAACTGGTCGCGCTTTTCTGAAATTTCCGGAGGCGTAATCGGCCAACCGCTGGCCATGGAAGGCGTCTTCAGCTTCTTCCTGGAGTCAGCTTTCCTGGGCGTTTTTCTTTACGGTGCCAACAAGGTATCGGCTAAGGTTCATTGGCTTTCGTCCGTGGGTGTCTTCGTCGGGTCGTGGATTTCCGGCTTTTTTATTATTGTGACCGACGCATGGATGCAGCACCCGGTAGCCTATGTGCACTTGCCGAATGGCCACTTTGAGGTGACCAGTTTCTGGGCGCTTCTGCTGAATCCCTGGGCGCTGTTGCAGTACATGCACAACATGACCGGAGCGGTGGTGACGGCTTCGTTCGTGATGGGCGCGGTGGGCGCGTTTTATCTTTTGGACAAGCGCAACGAAGAATACGGCCGCACCTTTGTCAAGCTGGGTGTGATTGCCGGCGTGATCTCTTCAATCCTCATCGTTTTCCCCACCGGTGATCTGCATGGCAAGTACGTGGCCAAGCATCAGCCGGCCGCCATTGCCGCCATGGAAGGGTTGTTCAAGACCGAACAGGGCGCGGGGCTGGTTCTGATTGGGCAGCCGAATGACGAGACCGGCCACATCGACAATCCCGTCGTGGTGAACGATCTGCTCAGCTTCCTCATTTACGGCACCACCAAGGCGGAGGTGACGGGTCTCGACAAGTTCAAGCCGGAAGATCGGCCGCAGAATTTGCCGTTGCTCTATTACAGCTATCACATCATGGCGGGCCTCGGAACATGGTTCATGGTGCTCATGATCGGCTCCGCCTTCCTGCTCTGGCGCGGCAAGCTCTACACCTGTCCGCCGGTCTTGTGGGCGCTGCTGCTCAGCTTCCCGCTGCCCTATATCGCCAACACCGCAGGCTGGATGACGGCGGAGCTGGGCCGCCAGCCGTGGTTGATCTACGGGTTGATGCGCACCTCGGAGGGCTACTCGAAGATGGTGTCAGCCGGCAATGGCCTGTTCACGCTGCTGGGCTTCATGGGCATGTACGCGTTGATGGGTCTGTTGTTCACGGTGTTGGTTTACCGCGAGATCGCAAAAGGACCTGAGCCCGCACAGACCAAGGCACACTAGGCAATGGTTGGCGTATTGAACCCCAAGGCTGATGAAGGAGCCTCGTCATGATGGGATTTATATGGTTTTGGCTGGTAGCCGTGATGATTGTCGGCTACGTGGTGCTGGACGGTTTCGATCTGGGTGTTGGCGTCCTGCACTTGTTTCTTACCCGCACGGAACAGGAGAAGCGCACCACGTTGGCCAGCATCGGGCCAGTGTGGGACGGCAATGAAGTGTGGTTGCTGGCGGGCGGCGGCACGCTCTACTTTGCCTTTCCGCTTTTGTATGCCTCGGCCTTCAGCGGATTTTATCTGCCGTTGATGATCGTGCTGTGGCTTCTGATTCTGCGCGGCGTGACGCTGGAATTGCGCAATCACGTGGATGTGGGCGTGTGGTGCAAACTGCTGGATGGCTTGTTCGGTGTAGCCAGCACCTTGCTCACCATCTTCTACGGCGCGGCGTTGGCCAACGTGATTCGCGGCGTTCCGCTGAATGCCGATGGATACTTCTTCCTGCCGCTGTGGACCACCTGGACGCCTTCTGCCTATCCGGGCGTGCTGGACTGGTACACCGTGATTGGTGGCGTGGTGGCCTTGCTCGCGCTGAGTTTGCACGGTGCGTTGTGGCTCACCATCAAGGCTGCGGGCGATTTGGAAGCGCGTGCTCGCAAGCTGGTTACGCCGCTCTGGCTTGCGGTGGTTGCGATTACCGTGATCAGCTTGTTTGCCACCATCGCGGTGCGCCCTGCAAGCCTGAATAACTACTTCAACTACCCGATAGCGTTCGCGATTCCGGTCGGCGTGGTGCTGTCGCTGGTGGCCCTGTGGTTCTTCAACCGCACAGGGGCAGCGGTGAAGGCGTTTCTGGCGAGCTGCTTCTACTTGTTCTTTATGCTGGCAGGCGCCTGCTGGTCGGTGTATCCCACGCTGCTGCCTGCCACCACCGGTGCGCAGTACGACATCACACTGCAGCGCGCCATCAGCGGCGACTACGCGCTTGGCGTAGGTTTTGTGTGGTGGGTTGTCGGCATGGCCCTGGCTATCAGCTACCAGGTGTTTACCTACAGCCGCTTTCTGGGCAAAGCCGAGGTGGGCGAGGGACACTAGCCGCGCTTTTGTTGCGCAGCTCTGCGCGCTCCACATATGAACATGAATTCATCCCAAACAAACACCCCGTGGCCTGACAGGCTACGGGGCGTTTTTCTTTTTGGCGCAAGAAGAGTTCGCGCACCCGTGCAGAGCCTGCATTCGGCAATGGTTTGGGGTGCTTCTACTCGATGTAGCCGCGAGCGTGCGATTCCTCGGGATTCTGGAAGATCGCCATGGCGGTCTTCATACGGCGGAATCCGAAGCGCGCATAGAAGGGTTCTTTGCCAACCACGGCGTAGAGAAGAATCTTGCGATGGCCCCGGGAGAGTTCGACCAGCCGCGCCACAATCTGCTTACCGAGGCCGTGTCCCTGATGCGAAGGCAGCAAGGCCACATCGGCGATATAGGCGCAATCCACGCCGTCAGCGAGCACACGGCCAGCCCCAACCAAACGTTCGTCCTCGTAGACGAAGAGAACGTAACGGCTGTTGGTGAAGGCGGTTTCCAGCTCGGCTGCCGTCTTGTTGCCAAGCGGAGCAGCGCGATAGAGCGCGGACAACTCTTCCCAGTCCACGCCATCGAGAGTTTCCTTCCAGATGAGTGCCATGCAGCAATTCTATCCACCACCTGCGGTGGGGGCACCTGCGGTGCGGCAGACGCCTTCGGCACCCCTGTGGCGAGAACCACGCTTAAGGAAGGAGCGGTCTTGCCGGAGTCTTGCTGTTATCTGCTAGTCGGAAAATATTTTCGGGTATGCAGCAGCTACGGGCTTCTGATGGGCTTGATCGCGCGCTTCACAGTACGGCATGCATTGAGTTGCCAATACCTGCATCTTCAAATCTGATCTTCCTGGGATCGCGGCGCACGGAACCGTGCATGGCGTTCACTTTCGCGTCTACGTGCTCGTTTTCTGCCCATCAGGAGTTCACTGGCACCGATCGATCCAACCACTCTGCCGGTTTCGCGATCAACAACGGGCATTGCGATCACGCTACTGATGGCCATTTCTTCAGCCGCGGTGCGGCAAGTCTGGTCGGCGTAGACGAAGAGGTGCGGCAAACCTGCGCCGTCATTCTGCGGCCGCAATTCCGTCATAACATCCGCTATCGTAACCATCTCCAGCGGGTCCACACCGTATTCGCGTGATAGATGGTAGCCGCGCCGTCCGAGCTTTTCCGTGAGGATGGATCGTGGCATCATGAGCGATGTAACCAGATACGACGCCATGCAACTGAGCGCTAACGGGAGCAGGGCTGGAAAAGCATGTGTCAATTCCAGTGAGAAGAGGATTGCCGTCAGCGGCACTCCCAGCGCGCCTGACAGCATGGCTCCCATGCCCATCAGCGCCCACACGCCTTGCAGGTCTCCAGGCATGTGAGCCAGTCGTGCGCTGGCTTCGCCGATTGCCGCGCCGATCATCAGCAGGGGAGCGAGCACGCCACCGGAGGTGCCGGAACTGAGCGAAATGGCCCACATCAGCGACTTGGCAACAAGAATCCCAAGCAACAGGCTCAGCGGCGCATTGCCGCGCAGGACCTCTGCGATATTGTCGTAGCCCACGCCCAATCCGCGCGGAAAAAAGAGTCCGCCCAAACCCACACCAAGTCCGCCAATCGCAGGCCACCACATCCAGTGGATATGCAGCTTGCCGCAGATGTGCTCAAACTGATCTTCCAGGCCATACATGAGGCGGCTGAGCAGAGCTGCGGCCGCTCCCACCATCATGCCCAGAGGGATTGCCAGCAGCAGCAACGGTTTCAGATCAAGTGCGCTCTGCAACTGCACCGGGAACAATGGACCTGCACCCATCCAGGAGATGCGCAATGCGCCCGCGGTTACGCTGGCCACGGCCACAGGAATCAGCGAACGCGGTCGCCATTCGAAGAGCAGTAATTCCACGGCCAGTAGAATCGCCGCAATGGGCGTAGCGAACGTTGCTGACATGCCCGCTGCCGCGCCTGCTACCAAGAGTGTTGTTCTTTCTGCATCGGTGAGCTTCAGCCATTGTGCAAGCAGCGATCCGAACGCGCCGCCGGTCATGATGATGGGACCTTCTGCTCCGAAGGGTCCACCCGAACCGATTGCAATCGCGGCCGACACAGGCTTCAGGATTGCGACTTTCGCCTCAACATGCGCGCCGCGCAGCAGGATAGCTTCGATGGCTTCGGGGATACCATGGCCACGGATCTTATCGGATCCGTAGCGCGCCATGAGACCAACCAGAATGCCGCCGAGTGCAGGAATCCAGAACATGATCCAAGGGGTCCATACTCCGCTCGCGGGACCAACCATGGCGAGGCTGATGCGGTGATAGTAGAAGAGATTGGTCATCAGCGCGATGGCGCGCAGAAGCAAAACAGCCAAGCCTGCCGCGCCCGTGCCGATCACCAATGCCATGGCGCACAACGGCCACACGCGCTTGTCGATTGTAAAATCGCGCAGGCCCGAGGGTTGTGAGATCATTCCGTCTCCATCGCCGCATGTTGGCGGATTTGCTCCAGCGCTTGCACCAGTTGTGGCGCCATCACCGTCAGTTCGCGTGCATGGTCGTCGGACAGCCGCTTGAGGATGCGCGTGCCTTTCCGGGTTAGCTGCAGGATGGCGCGTCGGCGATCCGCCGCATCTTCCACCCGCAGGAGAAGATCTTCGCGAACGGAACGGTTCACGAGCTCCACCGCGCTATTGTGCTTGATGCCCAACCGCTCCGCCGCATAGGCAATCGTCACGGCGATATGCCCAGGTGCGCCGGCAACCTGCAGGAGAAGCTGATGTTGCTGCGGCTGAAGTCCAGCGGTAATGGCTGCTTGCTCGCTAAATTGCAGGAAGCGGCGCAGTTCAAAGCGAAACTCCGCCAACTGGTGGAGCAGCGCGACGGGAGAGTCGGATGGAGGGGGGAGGGCTGCCTTCATAATTATATCGTTACACGATATAATTGTTCATGCAAGACACATCCCGGTGCGGCCATATTCCTGGGCGCAGACTAGCGCCAAGCCGCCCAAATCGCAACGGAGCTTTGGCGTACTGCTTCGACGAAGAAAAGGAACGGAACGTCGGCGTGGAGCACGCGTGAGAGAGGGATGAGCTGGGGTGGGAAGAGGAGCCCGCGGAGAGGTTAGAAGCAGGCTCCGTAGGGACTTTACTTGTGCCGATGTTTCGCCGCATGGGGATGGGCGGTGCGGCGGACGTGGGCGTGCGTGGCACGGCGCCGGACAAAGCTCCATTTGCGGACGTCGCCCGTGTCGACGTGGATGAACTGGCCTTTTGGGTAGTAGCCGACGCCACCGGCGCCAAGGGAGAGGGCAGCATCACGCAGTTGGGCGGCAGGAATGCCGGGAACCCGGATATCGACGGCGGTGGCCTCAATGTGCTGGGAGTGCTTGGCAGCGTTGGTGGTGTGAGTGGCGCGAAGCGCGTCGTTGGTCTCTTGGGTGCGATAGCCGCAAAGAACCTCGATGGGACTGCTCGGCCGGTTCACCTTTCGGAGCATGGTGTAGAGCAGGTCGAAGACACGAGGGTCGTAGCTTTTGACTTCTTCGTTGTGACTGTCGCGCAGGAACTGGCTGAGGTCGTCGATGGCCCCGGGGATGTAGGCATCGCCTACACGATAGATAACGTCAAGATCTTCCCCGCTTTTGCGTGTGAGCTTGAGCTCGTACTTTTCGCCGTCCTCTGGCACCTCATCCGACAGGATACCCATGTCGGGCAGGTTCACCTCTGGCATGACGTACTTCTTGGCGCGAGGATGCGAATGCTTGGCACGCTGATGAGGGCGTGCATTGGCCGTTGAGCCAGTAATCATGAGCGCGGCAAGAGCTGTGAGTGCGCAAACCTGACGGGCCGATGCGAGACGACGAATGGGTGTGGCTAAATGAAGCGGCAAACGGCAGAACTCCTCATTTGATTCGCGGCTACATCGCGTAGAGCATTTCCCCAAGGGCGTAGAGCAGACTGGTAGATCTGACGCACGTGGTTCGTTGCCCCTGTATTGTTCTTGCACAATTCTAATCGACAAGCGCCGCGCGCAAGCAAGATCCGGCACAAGAGTTGTTGGGGTAAGCAACAAGCCGCCCCGCGAGGTTTTTGGAGTCGCGGAGCGGCTTGTGTGCGGAGGTACTGGCTGTTAGAGCTTGACCAGGGGTTCCCACTCATGGTGATGGAAGGCTTCGGCCTGGTTCTCAAGCTCGGGATCCCAGTGTTTGGGTTGATAGATGCAGCAAGGTTCCTGGGCCAGCGGATCGCCGGTGAGGGCGTAGGCGCGGGCGCGGGAGCCGCCGCAGATTTCCTTGAACTCGCAGGCGCCGCACTTGCCTTCGAGGCGGGCGGTATCGCGCAAGGCCTTGAAGATGGGGGCGTTGCGATAAATATCGGCCAGCGGGGTGTCCTTGATGCTGCCGGCGTGGATGGGCAGAAATCCGCTGGGATACACGTTGCCGACGTGGGAGATGAACATGAAGCCCTTGCCGTCGTTCACGCGGCGGGTAGCCCATCCCATGTTGCGCTCATGCACGCTGGCAGCCGGCGCGCCGGGATCGTACTCCGCGGCGGGCTGGGTGCTGGGCATGGTGCCGGGATGCCCACCAGGATGTCCGCCGGGGTGGCCGTGGCCCATCTTCTTTTCTTCGAGCTTGTTCTGGATCAGGTAGCGGCGGTAGTGCATGGCTTCGGTGGTTTTCACCTGGAAGCTGGCGCGCTGGGAGAGCTCGTAGATTTTGGCGAAGACCTGTTCGAACTCGTCGCCGGTGGGCAGATCGTCGAGCTGGCCCCGGCCCACGGGAATGAGGAAGAAGACATTCCACATGACGATGGCGAGCTTTTCAAAGAGAGTGCAGAGATTGTCGAGGTCGTTCATGTTGTGGCGGCTGATGGTGGTGTGCACCTGGATCGGCAAACCTGCCTCGCCCGCCCATTCAATAGCCTGGATGGTGCGCGCCCACGCCCCCGGAAGGCCGCGGAAATGATCGTGAATTTCAGGAGTCGAGCCGTCGAGCGAGATACCGAGGCGGACCACGCCGGCCTCTTTCATCTTGAAGATGGCCTCGCGGGTGAGCAGCGGAGTGGCGCTGGGGGTGACGGCCACATGCACACCCTTGGCGGAGGCGTATTGGATGAGCTCGTAGATGTCCTTGCGCTTCATGGGGTCGCCACCCGTGAAGACGAAGATGGGGATGTGCATGGCCGCGATCTGGTCGATGAGGTCCTTGGCCTGAGCGTTGGTGAGCTCGTCGGGGTGGGCCAGGGGCTGTGCGGCCGCGCGGCAGTGTTTGCAGGCCAGATCGCAGGACTGGGTGATCTCCCAGATGGCTAGAAATGGGGTTTCGTCGTAGTTCAACCCGCCACGGGCGGGAATGTTATGCATTGGCTGCATGGGGCCTCCTGCGGAGATGGCGGCAAAGTCTTCACCCGATCTTGCGCTGGGGAGCGATTCGCGTCAACGCCCGGGGAGCCGAAGGAGCAACAAGCACTCCTGGAGAGGAAACGGTCCGGCCGGACGGAAATGTCATACGACACGCCAAATCCACCCTCAGGAGACCAGTTTCTTTGCCATTGGGGCTGTGACATATATCACATGAAGAGTAGAATGACGCCATCCCGGGAGGGAGGTCTTGGCCCTTGTGGCAAGTGTGGAGCATAATAGGGCCGGCTGAGAGACTGTTTGCGGGGACCAGCATGAAAACAGGCGTATCAAGTGCCGGGGCAAAGAGACACCAAGGACGTAACATGGCCGCTTGCGGGTGATTTATCTCACCTTGAGCTGTGCTATCCGGCACAGATTACTGTGATGAGTTTTGCCATAGTACGTGCGCACGAGCAGGAGGTGTGTTATGCCAACCGCGCTCAAATCGGGATGGAGCAAGCCTTCAACCATCCTGTTTGCCTCAGAGATCCCCGTCAACGACAAAGCTTTTGCTTTTGCCCTGGCACAGGCCCAGGAGTTTGGCGCCGAACTCATTCTTTTTCATGCCTATGACACGCTGGTGGTGGCAGCAACCGAGCAATCGGGCATTCGCTACTATGACTACGCGGCAGCGGCACGCAACGAAAAACACCAGTTGGAGCCCATGGCGCAGAAGGCTGCCGAAGCCGGGGTGCGCTGTGAGATTGTGGCGCGACCGGGCCTGGCGGCCGATCAGATCCTGGCGTTTCTGCGCGAACGCGAGATCGACCGGGTGGTGATGGGCACGCATTCGCCCGGCCCTATCGGCAAGCTGCTGGTGGGCTCGGTGGCCGAAGCAGTGCTGCGCACGGCCAAGGTTCCGGTCTACATTGTGGGTCCGGATGTGGTGGACGGCAGCTACCGCAACTTTGCCACCCACACCGTGCTGTGCGCGGTGAGCTTGCTGGAGTCCAGCAGCGTGGTGGTGGGCTTTGCCGCGGAACTGGCGGCGCAGCATGAGGCGCGCCTGATTCTGCAGCACGTGATCCGCCCGCAGGACCGGACGGAGGTTCTGGCCGGCCACTCGCTGGATCAGATTGAAAAGGAAATGCTTGCCCTGGTGCCGGAGAAGCTGCAGGGTAAGCTGACCATCCAGACCATTGTGGTGCCTGGCGACCCCACCGAGGAGCTGCTTTATCAGAGCAAGGCGCAGCAGGCCGATGTGGTGGTTCTCGGCGCGCAGGGTGCCTCGGCTTTTGCGGCTATCACCCGCCACGGTGTGGTGTACAAGGTGCTGGCGCACTCGCATTGCCCGGTGATCACGCTTTCGCCGGTGGTCCTGGCGGCTTGCGGATCGAAGTCGGAAAAGATTCGTGCCGCAGAGGCTTATCTGGCGGGCGTCTTTTAAACGCCCAAGCCTCGGGGCGGGCTTTATGCCGCCGGGGGGCAATGGGGTGAAGTTGTGCGCGCCTGCATGCGGCGCAGCTCCTGAGTGAAATTGTGCGCGGTGTTCTCCGCGGGCGCTCTACGAGTTTGTGCAACAATCGTAAGGCTTCTACTCGCGGCTCTCTGCCGGATGTTTCTTCCGCGCAGAGAGCCGCGGTTGTTTGTGCAGAGGGTATCGAGCCATACGATCTGAATGGCACGCCGCGGACCTCGCATCGTGCGGTCCGAGTATTTTTACGCCTTGCGTACAAGGCTCATTCCTTGTTGTGCAAGCCATTAGTTGCAGAAAAGCAGCGAATGGTTTTCTGCGGTCTAGATCCACAAAATACAGCCAGAAAAAGCCTCAAAATTTCGACATCATCAGCGACTTTCTCCGACGCATTGTGTCCTAGCTCACATTGCCAGCAGGATCAGGCACCAGATTCAGCATGACCCACATTGGCAAAGGAGGGATCAAATGCTTGAGACGATTTTCGTGATCCTGGTCGTTCTTTGGCTGCTCGGTCTTGTGAGTTCGTACACACTGGGCGGTTACATCCACCTGCTGCTTGTGTTTGCTCTCGTGGTGATTCTGATCCGCGTGCTGCAGGGCCGCAAGCCGATTCCCTGAGGGGTTGCTTCTACAAGCAATACCGCACTCAGGTTCGTAACCTACTCCGACAAACAACCATGCAGAAGGGAGTTGACGATGAACAAGAATATTGTGAAGGGCACCATCAACAACGTGGTCGGCCGCATCGAACGCCAGGCCGGAGAGTGGACCGGAAACAGAGATACACAGGTGGATGGCGCGCTCCGTCAGATTCGCGGCAAAACGGAGCGCATGCTGGGCGAGATGAAAGATGCCCTGGAGACGAGTGCGAAGAAATCGAAGCAGAGTCAGGACAAAACCATGAAGCAGGAGCGGAAGGACACGGATACACGGACTTCCACCAACCTGGATATTCACTAATCGCTTACCCCATGAGCGGTGGAGTGAATAGAGAGAAAAAGCTCGCAGACAGGCAGGCCCCTGCGCCCTGGCGTGCGGGGGCCCTGGCGAGTAACCGGCAGTAAACCTAACCTTCCAGGAATCAATACCAGACAATATGGCGGCTCGCGATTTCGCGAGTTTTGCGCGGAAGAATCCGCTGCATACGAGCTGGCGTGTATGTGAATGCCAGGACAAAATTGCATGGCTCCTTATGCAATTAGCATGGTCCTGGGGGACAGACCGCGCGTATACTGGCCGTGAGGCAGCGCGCTGGCTGCGGCGCTTGCCGCGGTGAGGTGCGTCTTCCACAAGGACCTGGGCTCACTTTCAAATTCAATCCGGCCATCGGACATGGCGCGTTGGCGTGCCGTGGTCCGTGTGCTACGAAGTCCTCTGGACGCACTCAGTTGTGCCCTGGTTCCTGCCCCCTGTGCCTTGTGCGGCTTCCCCTTGCCGCAACTCTCTCCTGTGCCAATTTGCAAAGCCTGCTGGGACGAATTCAGTGTTCCTGCCGATGCGGTGTGTGCGCGCTGTGGCGATGCGCTGACCGATCCACCCGCCCTCCATGCCTCGCTTTGCCGCGCCTGCCGCACGGTTCCTCCACCGTTTGTGCGCGCGGTGGCCTATGGCCCTTATCGCGGCCGGATGCGCGACGCGATTCATGCCTTGAAGTATCAGCGGCTTCATTCCGCTGCGCATAATCTGGGCGCCCTGCTGGCCGAGGCGATTTTGCGGCTGCGGGAAGATGCGCCGCACGCAATGCTGGTGGTGCCGGTGCCGCTGCATCGCTCCAAGCTGGCTTATCGCGGTTTTAATCAGGCGCGCGTGCTGGCCGTGGCGGCACTCAAGACACTTGCCCAACGCGCCCCGGAGTGGCAACTGCAGTTGGCTCCCAGCACCCTCATGCGTCTGCGCGCCACCGATACCCAGGCAGGGCTGACCACACGCCAGCGCAGACTGAATGTGAAGGGTGCTTTTACTGTGACCGACCGGGCAGCAATTTTCCAGCGCCACATTCTACTGGTGGACGACATTTTGACGACCGGAGCAACGGCCCGGGCCGCGGCCGATGCACTGCTGCAAGCCGGCGCCTCCTCGGTGTGGGTGGCAACCCTGGCACGGGCGCGCCGGGTAAACGACACATTGATTGATCTTGAAGCCGAGCAGCGCGCCAGCGAACATCCGCTGCCGGCGACCGATTCATCACAAGAAGGGAACGCTTTCAATTCTTCATTGCACGACCAACGATCTTTTTAACGGGGGAAAAGGATGTCGCTTGGAAAAGCTATGATGCATGCGCGCAAACAAAAAGCCATTGCCAAAGCCGTTGTCTCCACCGGCGGAGAGGTATCTTCGGCTGCGGCCAATCATATGCTCCAGATGCCGGTGCTGGTGCTGAATGCTTCCTATGAACCGATCAACATCTGCGGTGCGCGGCGGGCGCTGGTGCTGGTGTTGAAGGGTGTGGCGCGTACCGAGGAAGAACTCGGACTTACGCTGCATGCGCAGCGAAGCCGCGTCACTATGCCTTCCGTGATCCGGTTGCTGGAATACCGGCGCATCCCTCATCAAACCCGGGCCTTGAGCCGCAAAAACATTCTGCTGCGCGACCGCAACACCTGCCAGTATTGCGGTGTGGTGCTGGCGCCCGGCGAGTTGACGCTGGATCACGTGATTCCCCGTTCACGTGGCGGCGCATCCACCTGGGAAAATCTGGTGGCGTGCTGCCATGGCTGCAACCGCCGCAAAGGCAACCGGATGCTGCACGATATCGACGACATGGTTCTGATGCGCGATCCCAAGCCGTTCTCTCTGCACACCAGCCGGCAGATTATGCGCATGCTGGGGCGGGGAGATGATCGGTGGAGAAAGTATCTTTTTTATTAGGGGCTAGGGGCGAAATGTGTTCCATAAAAAGTGAAAGCGGCTGCCACGCAGCCGCTTTGCTGTTGTAGGAGCCGCGCTCTACGCTACTTCTTTTCGGGCGGATTATTAGGCGTTTGCGGTTGCTGGTTGCTGTTGGTAATGTCCTCGTCGCCATAGAGAATGCGGACCTTGGATCCGAACTGCTTGTAATCGGAGTACTTGATGGTTTCGCGCAGGTGCACGTCGTTGGCCATCGTGCCGTAGCCACCGGCAAAGTGCAGAATGCCCTCGCCCTTGGTGTAGAGGGGGAACCAGAATTTGCCGTCGACTTGCCCGCGCCAGGTCATGAAGGGGGGATGCAGGTCCTCATGGCCTTTCTTGGTATCGTCGGGAACCATGCGGCCGTTGGTGACCACAATCTGCAGATCGGTGACGTCAACCCAGATGCGTCCGGAGAAGTAGCGCTTCTTCTTTTCAATGGTTTTGGGCTCAACGGAGAAGACGTAGCAATCCACTTCATCCACGGGCTGGCGGCCCACGTACGTCACGTTGTACTGGGCAATCTCCTCGGTGGTGAGCACAAAGGGATAGCCCTGCTGAATGTCCTGCAGGTCGGAGGGTGAAAGCATCACCTGCTGGAGCGAATTCTGCGGAGCGAAGACCACATGCTCGGTGCGGCGTCCGGTGGAGTCGAAAGCAACGTCCACCACTTCGTAGTATTCGCCGGCCACCTTGTTGTCGTCGTCGATCTCCTGGATGCGGGCCACGCGGCGATAGGTGTAGTTGTTGAGGGCGGTGCGGAACTGGCTTTCCTTGGCCGCAAAGTCCTTGATGATCTGCTCCGCCGGGAGAGTGGGCGGCTTCACGTCCATGTGGCCAAATCCGGAATCGAGCGGCATGGGAGTGAAGCTATCGTGGTTCTGCGCGGCAAGCAAAGGGGCAGTGGCCAGCAGGGCCAGAAAGAGCAGACGTCTCACAGCAGGGCTCCTCAAAGAGTTCGCGCGGTGGATCGGGCGGAACTGCATTCAGGATAGATGCCCGCACCGGTACTGTTCCGCAGAAGTTTAGACGCAGAGATGGGCTGTGGAGATTTACGTGGGCCCGGGAATCCCTAGAATAGAAGCAGCATGGCATTTACCGAACAATACGATGTGGTGGTGGTGGGCGCAGGGCATGCGGGGTGCGAGGCAGCGATGGCGGCGGCACGCATGGGGCTGAAGACCGCGCTGATCACCATGAACCTGGACCTGATTGCCCAGATGAGCTGTAACCCGGCGATTGGCGGCGTGGCCAAGGGTCACTTGGTGCGCGAGGTGGATGCGCTGGGCGGCGTGATGGGCGAGGTGGCCGATGCGGTCGGTATTCAGTTCCGGCTGCTGAACAGCTCTCGCGGTCCAGCCGTGTGGAGTCCCCGCGCGCAGTGCGATAAACAGCTTTATCGCGTGAAGATGCGCGAAGTGCTGGAAGCGCAGCAGGGATTGCACATTCGCCAGGCGGAAGTGGCGGGGGTGATTGTTGAGCAAGTGTCCGAAGGGCAAGGGACTAAGGGACTAGGGACTGAGGAGCGAGGGACTAGGGGATTAGGGACTAAGGGACTGGAGACCGAGGGGCTGGAGAGTGAGGTTGCGGAATCCAGGCCGATGCGGCGTGTGCTGGGCGTGAAGCTGCGCGATGGACGGCAGATGCTGGCCGGCGCTACCGTCATCACCACCGGTACCTTTCTGAATGGGCTGATCCACTGTGGCGAGGAGCGCTATCCGGCGGGGCGGTCGGGCGAGCCGGCCAGCGTGTTGCTGGGGGAAGAACTGCGCGCGCTAGGGTTGCGCACCTGCCGGCTGAAGACGGGCACTCCTCCACGGCTGGATGGGCGGACGATCCGCTGGCAGGAGTTCGAAGAACAGCCGGGCGATACGGAACCTACGCCCTTCAGCTTCCGAACGACAAAGATCCAGCAGCCGCAGATCAGTTGCCATATTGCCTTTACCACGCCGGAGACACTGCGCATCATTCGCGAGAATGTGCACCGCTCGGCGATGTATTCGGGCAGGATTGAAGGCATTGGACCGCGCTATTGCCCGTCGATCGAAGACAAGATCGTCAAGTTTCCGGACAAGACCCAGCACCAGTTCTTCTTGGAGCCGGAGGGCTTGAACACGCATGAGGTGTATGTGAATGGCATGAGCACCTCACTGCCCATGGAAGTGCAATGGCAGATTGTGCGCTCGATTCCAGGTTTGGACGAAGCGGAGATGCTGCGCCCCGGTTATGCGATTGAATACGATGCGGTGGATGCCACGGAACTGGATCGCACGCTGCGCGTGAAATGCATGGAAGGGCTTTATCTGGCAGGGCAGATCAATGGGACCAGCGGCTATGAGGAGGCCGCCTGCCAAGGCATCATGGCCGGTATCAATGCGGCACTGTGGGTGAAGCGCGAGCCCGGCTTTACGCTGGATCGCAGCGAGGGCTATACCGGGATTCTGATCGACGATCTGATCTCGAAGGGCACGAATGAGCCGTATCGCATGTTTACCTCGCGGGCCGAGTTCCGGCTGCATCTGCGCATTGACAATGCTGACCGCAGGTTGACGCCGTATGGACGGAAGCTGGGGCTGATCGGCGACGAAGCCTGGGAGGCCTACGAACGCAAGCAGGCACGGATGACGGCTCTGCACGTATTGCTGAGCACCACCAAAACTACGCCGGAGAAGCTGGCTGAGGCAGGCTTTGCCGGACAAACGGCTACAGCGGGACTGACCTGGGGACAGTTGCTCAAGCGCCCCGAGGTGACGATTGAGCCCGTTCTAGAGGTGCTGGGCGAACAGTTGCGTACGGATGAGCGGCTGGCTGAATGGCTGCACGAAAGCAGCCTGCTGGAGGGCCAGCGCCGCGCGGAACTGCGCGCGGTGGAAACCGAACTCAAGTTTGCCGGGTATCTGGACCAGCAGAAGAAGTCGATTGCCAAACTCAAGGCTGCCGAACAGGTGGCAATCCCGGAATGGCTGGACTATGGCGTGATCAGCGGCTTGTCGCGGGAGATGCGGGAGAAGCTGGAACGTGTGCGTCCAGCCACGATTGGACAGGCCAGTCGCATTCCCGGCGTAACGCCGGCGGCGCTCAGCCTGGTGCATGTGTCCATCCGGTTGCAAGGCAGGAACCGTTCGCTCGGCTCTGCGCCAACGGCTGGACAGGATTGAGGTCTGACAATCTGCTAGAAAAAAAGAAAAGAGCTGCCTCCGCTTGGGGTTGAAAGCAGCTCTTTTAATTTGTCTCCGAATGGCCAGAGACAAGGTTTAGAGAGCGCGTGCCACGCGGAACTGGCCGACCAGCTCTTCGAGTTTTTCGCCGATCTGAATCAGGTGATTGGAGGCCAGAACCACCTGCTCGGCGCCGTCGGCGCTTTCTTTTGCGCTGGACGCAACGGTGCGTATGGTGTTGGTGGCCGAGTCGGCCGCAGTGGCTTCACCCCGGGCGGCGTCGGCAATTTTGGCAATCCTGTCATTCACTTCAAAAACTAGCCGGGAGATGTGCTCGAAGGTCTGGCTGAGACTGGAAACGGCATGCGCACCCTCTTCGGCGTGCGTGCAGGCCTCGCCGATGTCGGTTGCAGCTCGCTGGGTTTCTTCCTGAATGCCGGAGATCAGAGAGCTGACCTGTTGGGTGGCCTGGGCGGTACGCTCCGCCAGGCGGCGCACCTCGCCCGCCACAACGGCGAATCCACGGCCATGTTCGCCGGCGCGGGCTGCCTCAATGGAGGCGTTGAGGGCCAGCAGGTTGGTACCGGCGGCAATCTCTTCAATCACGCCAACAATGGAGCCAATCTCCTGCACACGTCCGCTGAGCGCGGCCACGCGGTCAGCACTTTCCTGCGTGTCGGTGGCCAGTTGCTGCATGCGGGCTGAGGTGGTTTCAACCAGTTGTACGCCCTGGCGCGCGGCATCGGCGGCATCGCGGGCCTGCAGGCTGGCGTCCTCGGTGTGGCTGGAGGTGGAGGCGATGTCCTGCGAAAGCTGTGTAACCACAGAGCTGGCGCTTTCCGCTTCTCGACATTGGCCTACAAGACTGTTGACGGATTGCTGCGCGATGGACTGAATCTCGTTGGATTTGGCGAAGGTGGCGGTGGCGCGTTCATGCACATCGATCAGGGTGCAGCGGATGCGCTCCACGAACTGGTTGAAGGCGCTGGCCAGATCGCCAATCTCGTCGTTGCGGTCAACTTCCAGCATGGTATTCAGGTTGGCGTCGTTCAAATGCCCGGTCAGGGTCTGGACCGGCTGCAGCACCAAACGCTGGAGCATGATGAGCATCAGGAGGAAGATCAAGCCCACCAGAATCGTGGTTTCTCCAGTCAACACACCGAGCGTGCTGATGGTTCTCCAGGTGACATCCGAGGTGGGGTAAGCGGTATAGACTGTGTAACCCCAGACAGGGTAGCTGGACTGATTGACGGTCCAGCCCGAGGGGTCTTTGCGGATGGTCTCAAGCTGCTTGTCGGTAATCTGCTTGCCATGGACCAGCGCGTTGCCGCTGGGATCGATCAGCGCGACAAAGCCATGATCGAGAATGTGCGCGTCGGCAATGCTGCTGCTGAGTGCCGTGATCGAGTCCAGCCGGTAGCCAGTGTAGAGCGCACCTACCAATTGGCCGGAATCGTCTTTGAGCGGTGCGTAGCTGGTGGTGTAGGGGACGCCCAGGATGTTGACCACACCGCTGAAGGTCGCGCCCTGCGAAAGCGCGGCAAAGGCCTTGCCCGTGGGGTCCAGCACCGTGCCCAGCGCGCGCGAGCCATCCGGCTTGAGTACATTGGTGCTGATCCGGGTAAAGTCGCGCCCGTTCCAGGAGAAGATGGTGGCTGTGCCGCTGTTCAGCGTGCGGATTCGGTCAACGATCTCGAAGTTTTCTACCTGCGACTGGCCGCCGAAGGTGAGGTTGGCCACCGGTTTGCCGGCTACCGTGCCTGTTCCCTTGAGCGCTGGGGTACCCTTGGCCTTGCTGAATTCCGTGAGCAGACGCATGGCATCGCCCACACGCTGCCCGGAAAGCTCGTCGATGCTGGCGATGCGCGCCAGCACTTGAGAGGATTCCCCTTTGGCTTCACGCTCCGCATCCCTCTGGGTGCGCATCGAGAAGTAGGCCCAGGTAAAGATGCCAAAAACGGAACAAACTACCACCACCAAAAGCATGGTAGCGGCAACCATGCGGGTGCCGAGCGAACGGATCTTCATAGCCGACCGATATCCTTCCATCGCCACGGTATGGAGCGGAGCGAGCGACCGGGCGGTACGAGCTCTGCGGGGAGTATCGGCTGCGAGAGGGGTTTCGTGAGAGTTTCTAAGGTAAAGTGTTCCCGTAACTTCTGGTTACGGGAACATCTATGCCAGAATGGGTCAATTACTTTTGCCGAACAAGGGGAAGTGGAAGGGCGTTTCCACCGTGGTTTGCTTCTTGCTCTTTGCGCCCGTGTCGTCACGAACGGAGGTGCGCTGGGAGTTGACGCAGATCCAGCCTCCCCGCACTCGCTCAAACACATGGGTAAAGATGCCGTTCTCGTCCACCTGGGTCGTATTGACCTTGTGGTGCAGGGTATAGGTTCCGTTGGCCACCGCGATATCGCCCATCATGCGCACGGTGATGACGCGCTGGGTGATATGCATCGAATGGTCCACGCCGGCAATCACCACGGCCAGTTGCTGATTGCGTGTGGTGATCTCGCCGCTGGCGGCAATGTCGACAAACAAGGGCGAAAGAACCAGCTCAAGGCTGTATTGATCGCGCTCGTTGATGGCCTTGGACCAGATGTCTTCGATCTTCTGAAATTGGGCTACTTCGGGAGCGTCACTGGTGGTGACGCCGGGTTTGGCCGTCGCAGGAGAGGTTGGGGTTTGGGCGGCTGAGACGCAGCCGGCAAGCAGAAGTGCAACAAAACAAACAAAAACAGATTTCATGGGCGGTTTTCAGCTCCCACTAGCTATGATAACGGCCAAAATACAGGTGGACCGTTGAATTTGACGGTGTGCGGGAAGGGAAGAGAGCAGCACGGCCCTGGTTTAGACCATGGCCTGCAGGCGCTCCGGCTGATGGATTGTCATCAGGGCGTCCTCAACCGAGATCCAGCCTTCTTTACGGAATTGGCCCAGGGTGCGCGTGACGGTCTCGCGCGTGGTGCAGGTCATCGAGGCCATTTCCTCATGAGTCAACAGCAGCGGGAAGCGGAATTCGCCGCCGCTCAGATGCTCGCCGATCTGCTGCGCCAGCTCCATCAGCAGGCGTCCCAGGCGGGTGGCAACGGTTTCAGAGAGGGCGATGCGGCAGGCGTCCTGCAGGGCAAAGCGGTACTCCTGGCAGATGCACTGAACGGCGCGCATCTGTGCTTCCTTGTGACTGCGGAGAAAACTCAGGAAGCGGTCGCGCTCAACCGGGCGTAGCTGGGCCGGAGTCAGCGATTCGGCCGAGACTTCATAGAGTCCATGGGAGAGAACCGCATACAAACCGAGCATGGAACCAGGACCGGCAACACGGACAATCATCTGCCGATCTTCCACGCGACCGGTGGTCAGCTTCAGGTAGCCGGAGCAGATCAGATAGAGGCAGCGGGCGTCGTCACCCTGGGTAAAAAGCGTGGCCTGGGCAGGCAGCGAGATGGTGCTGGTGGCCAGTTCCAGATCTGCCAGAACGGCGCTACCGAGGGAACAGAACCAGCCGGGACGGCGATTGGAACAAGCCGCGCAGCCAGCCGGAACCTGCCGCGTCTGCTGCCGCGGGCGGGCTTGGATATCCGCTGCTAACTGGTTGTCCGCCATGATCTTGCCTCGTGCGCTCCGGAAATTTGCCCGATGGCCGATCTCCTGCCAACCGTACCGGAATTGGGTCTTCCAGTCATCTGTCAGGCTGGTGAAAACCGGTTGTCCGGATTAAGAAAAGTCTGCCGGAAGGCTTTGGGCCAACGATGTGACCGGGCTCACGGGTGTAGGAGTTGTCTCAAACATTGCGGGCGCGGAGTATCTTTCGCGAGTAACTCGTCAGGATGAGATACAGACTAATACGGTCTGAAAAGAAGGCGATAGAGAGCGATAGAGAAACTGTAAGTCGACCAGATATTGCTTTCACCAAGAGTGAAATCCGGGGTACAATTCTGGGCCGGGAGACGGGCAATCCCGGTCACTCTGACAGAGGAAACTTGAGGGTAACTTGCACAAGATTTTGTGTGTGATGAATATCACCGTTAGACTTCTTGTAAACGCAGTACCCTTTTGCGCATGGAGTGATGCTCCACACATAGCCTGACCCAGGCGCGACTTAGGTTTCGTGATTCCCAGTTTGGTGCCGAAGTTCTGTTGTTGGACTGTTTTCCCGGATCAAATTGTGAAACGTTGGTACATTGGTTCGCGGAGGTGGCGTAATGAGAGCATCCAAGGCGGTATTTTGCATGTATAAGAGTAGGCCTGTAACGCGATTGCACATTGGTGCGGCTCCGGGAGTTTGGTCGGGACTGCGTGTTTGTACGATGTTGCTGCTGGCGGCTGGAGTTTTCAGCGCCGCAGCTCTGGCAGCCCCGGCTGGGGCAAAGAACGATTCCCAGAAGGCACCGGCTGCTGCCGCCGGCGATTTTGTTGGCTCGGAAACCTGTGCCACCTGTCACGAGGAAGTGTCCAAGAAGTTCGCTTCCAATAAACACGCCAAGCTGGCCGAGGAGCATCAGGCCAAGGGCGCGGGCTGCGAAAGCTGCCACGGCGCGGGCAAGGCGCACGTTGAGGGGGGCGGGGACACCTCCAAGATCTTCAATCCCGCCAAGGCCCCGCAGAAGGAAGTGACGGCTCGCTGCCTCACCTGCCATGCCAGCGCCCACCCCAACTTTGCTCGTTCTCCGCACGCCAAGGCCGATGTGGGCTGCACGAGCTGCCACAGCGTCCACAATGGCGACAAGAACGCCAACCTGCTGAAGGCCTCGCAGCCGAAGCTCTGCTTCCAATGCCATAACGATGTGAAGCCGCAGTTCAATATGCCGTTCCACCACAAGGTGAACGAAGGCGCGGTCAAGTGCAACGACTGCCACGACGTCCACGGCTCATTCGGCAACAGCAACCTCAAGTCGACTGCTGATCAGAATGCGATCTGCACCAAGTGCCACATGGAAAAGCATGGTCCGTTCATCTACGAACATGCTCCGGTCAAGGGCGATGGCTGCTTGTCCTGCCATACGCCGCACGGCTCGCAGAACGCCCGCTTGCTGAATGCTCCGAACGTGAATGCTCTTTGCCGTCAATGCCACTCCTCGGTTGTTGCTGGTTCGATGCACAGCCTGAACGCACCTGGCTCCAACGATGTGACGCCTTGCATTAACTGTCACACGATGGTGCACGGCTCGAATCTGGATCGATACCTGAAGCGTTAGCCGGCTTCCCGCCTGCCTCGGATGCGAAAGCCCGATGCAGAGCGGGAGAGCTGCCAATCAGTTTCAGACCCGACAAGCGACTTTAAGAAGTGAGGCATCTCAATGAACACGAGCTGTTTGAAACGGCTACTTTATGCCCGGAGCGCCCGTACGGCCCTGTCTGCCACGGGTCTGGCCATCGTCATGACGATGAGCACCGGCCTCGCAGTGGCGCAGGACCCTGCGACGAGCACCAACACCACCACGACCAAGTTCTCCATCCCTGAGGGGTACACGGCTCACCACTCCATCGACCTGGGTGGTCGCGTGGCCAACAAGGTTGGCTCGGGCGCCATGTACAACACGATGGTCAACCAGCAGTCCGGTCCCCGTGTGAATGGCGAGACCCTGGACCTGCACCGTCTGGCTACGAACAAGAAGGCTCTCGTTGACAACGCCCGCATCACCGGCTCGGGCTTTGGCGGCGACCCTTACAACTTCGTCAAGCTCACTGCGGAAAAGGACAAGATCTACGAGTTCACGGGCTTCTTCCGTCGTAATCGTCAGTATTTTGACTACAATCTGCTGGGCAATCCCAACAACCCGGCTGGCCTCACCGTGGCCATCGGCCCGGCGTCGGCCCCCACGGGCAGCTTTGCCTGGCCGCAGGTGCAGCACTCCTCGTCCATGACCAACTCGGTCCGCCGCATGCTGGACACCGATCTCAAGCTCTTCCCGAGCCCCAAGGTCACCCTCCGCTTCGGCTATGCCCAGAACATCATGCAGGGCACCTCGCTGTTGCCGTCCCGCGTGGCAGGCATCATGAAGTACAGCGCTCTGCTGCAGCAGTACCAGCGCCACTCGACCGATGAGTTCACCGCTGCCATCGATTGGAAGCCGCTTCCTCTCACCCTCATCACCTTCGAGCAGCGTGTTCTCCACACCAAGGAGAACAGCTACTTTACGCTCGATCCGAATGGGTTCCTTGCCCAGGAAGCCGACGGAACGCCGGTCTACCTTGGCAACTGGGATCTGCTGAGCAACGCGTCGACCAACACGGCCACCACCTTTGCCGCTTACAGCAGCGCGGCTTGCAACAGCCCCGCTACGGCCGGCCAGGCCTTCACGGCCTCGTCGAATGGCGGCCTGCCGGTGATCGACCCGACTTGCGCCGTGGTCACCAGCTACACTCGCACCAACCCGGTCCGCATCACCATGCCCACCGAGACGGTGCGCTTCCAGTCCAGCAGCATCAAGAACGTGAGCATCAACGGCCAGGCCAGCTATAGCTGGGCAACCCTGGACATGCCCAACTCTTTCGAGAGCGGCTCGGGTCTGAACGGCGCCGTCCGTACCCAGTACTTTGCGGCCTACGGAACCGGCAAGCGTGAAGTCTACAGTGCCGACATGGGCGTTATCTGGCAGGTTACGCCGACCTTCAGCCTGTCCGATCAGGTCAGCCTGATGTCCAGCGCGCAGCCGGGCAACATCACCTATCCCAGCTACACCAAGCTGAGCACGCCCACCAGCCCGGTCACCTCAGAGTCCATCAACTACACGGGTGCCCTTACCAAGACGACCACCATCGCCGGTGCTACCGCGACGGGGGGTGTGTTGGCCGGTACCAACCTCGGCACTACCTACGCCTACTTCGGCATGGAGCAGATCAGCAACACCATGACGGCGAGCTGGATTGCCACGCCCCGAACCAACTTCTCGTTGAGCTATCGCTACGGCAACAAGAACATTGGCAAGAACAATGGCTACATGCCGTCCTACGCCACCAGCACCTCGAACGATCCGGACCGCGAGTTGACTGCGATCAGCGAGCAGGCTGGCATCTTCAATGCTGCCTACCGCGTGACCTCCAACTGGGACATCAACGGCACCGTCGAAGCTGCCTACAACGACAACTCGTACACTACGGCCACCCCGCGCCAGACGCGTCGCTACCGTGTGCACACCAAGTTCCGTCCGCAGAAGTGGGCCACCTTTACGGCTGCCTACAATGACGCGGAGAAGCACAACAACACCTACAATACGGCCGCCGATGGCGTGGTGTATTACGGTCCGCTGAAGCACGAAGAGTACTCTCGTACGGCTAGCATCAGCGGCATGTTGACGCCCAACGAGTATGTGGCGATTGACTTCGACTACGCCTATACCCGCACCTACACAGCCACCAACACCTGCTACACGGCCCAGAACGCCGGCATGCTGGTGGGTACCGCGAACACGACCTCCAGCGTCAGCCCGTACTTTGCCGCAGCGGCTTCGCTCGATGCCTCGGGTGCTCCGCAGACCTGCAAGGCCAGCGCTACCAGCAGCCCCAGCAACTGGTGGGCCCGCATGTATGCCGACGCTCCCACGCAATACGGTTCGGTGGGAGTTCTGGTTACTCCCAAGGACAAGGTGACTGCCGGTGTCGGCTACCGCATCAACTCGGTTGCCGGCGATCAGTTCTTCCTGGATGCGCGTGACGTGAACGGTGCCATGGCTTCGAAGTACCAGACGCCCTACGTCAACGCGAGCTGGAAGGTGACTCCGGCCATGACCTGGAAGATGGAGTACAACTACTTCGGCTATGGCGAAAACGGACCGTCGGGTGCAAAATATTGCACCATGGCGGGTGTCGGCAATCCGAACCTGGCTTCGACCATCGTGCCTTGCGCCAGCCTGTCGGTTTCGACTGGCATCAATTCTGGCACGGCCGGTATGACGGCGCCGCGTAACTTCCATGCCAACAACGTTTCGCTCGGAATTCATTACGAGTTCTAAGCCAACGTGCTAGGCTGACGACCGAGCAGCAGGGGTGGACCGGAACAGAATTCCGGTCTACCCCTTTTGCTCATTTTGCGAGACCTCTTGCTATCTTTCGAACCGATTGGGCATTCTGGACCTATAGGGCTCACTTCGGGCAGGTAGTTCAACTCATTCCGCCGTCCGAGGCATTCAGGCCGGCATCAACCCAAGGAGTATGTACATGAAGAAGCTGGTTCGTTCCCATGTTGTTCTGGCGCTGGCCCTTTCCCTGGCCGGTGCAATGGCTTTTGCTGACGGTACGGCTACCTACAAGGCCAAGTGCGCTAGCTGCCACGGCGCTACCGGTACCCCGAACCCGGGCATTGCCAAGATGATGGGCGTCAAGTCGGCTGCGGAGTACAAGGGCCTCAGCGAAGCGCAGGTGGAAGCTGCCATCAAGAACGGCAAGGGCAAGATGAAGCCTGTGGCAGGCCTGAATGAGGCCGAAGTCAAGGCCGTTGCTGCCTACTTCAAGACCCTGAAGTAGTCCTTCGGGACGATCGTAAGAGCTGCATGGGGGCCCGCCGCTCGCGGCGGGCTATCCGTTTGCTGCCAGCGGCAAATATTCAGGGCGGAATTGCCTCGACGGAGCAGGACGAGGTGCCGTTTTCTGGGGAACGCGGCAGCCCGAGTCCTGGCTTCCAGGTACAAGCCTCTGAATTTTGCGCGAACGGCTGGCTTGTGTGCTCCTCCATGGACGATAATTCCCGCAATCTTCTCCACCAGCCAATGCCCGCAAGCGGTTTGCTGGAATCCTAGATTGAGCCACGCAGGGGGTGGATGTGTCCTCTTTTCAGAACTTTCGCGAAAACTGGGTGAGGCCGGCGCTGTTCTTCGGCAACAACCCCATCAGCCTTGCCGGCGGCGCGATTACCAGTGCCTCGGCCGTGACGATGATTGGCTACTGGATTGTTGAGCTGTTCGGCCGTCCGAACGATAACCCCTATCTGGGCATCATTTTTGTCTTCCTTCT
>Ga0207834_1000129_pt1 | contig 26268 bp, 16 predicted proteins | sample LuqExpMetagenom5_FD_187763 | JGI IMG/M metagenome (GOLD analysis project Ga0207834, IMG submission 187763) | Tropical forest soil microbial communities from Luquillo Experimental Forest, Puerto Rico - Sample 5 (SPAdes) | ecosystem: Environmental > Terrestrial > Soil > Tropical forest ...
ATAAGCCGCGCGGTGTTTCCGATATCGAATTGGACAGCATAGTCGATCCCGAGAATACCCTTGTGTATCTGGCGCGAACACTGGAGTGGCCAGAGCTCATAAAACGTTTCGAACGAGACCACTCCCTACCCTTCAACGGAGCAGTTCTCTCCCGCCGATTGCTGATCGGCCTCATCATGCTGCGGCAGATGTATGGGCTTTCTGATGCAACGCTTTTCAATCTGTGGTCTGAAAATCCCCATTTTCAGTATTTTTGCGGTGCAAAGCGCTTCCAGCGTAGGCCGCAATTCGATCAATTCTTGCTTCGAATGCTCCCGCCCCTCCTTGATGAGGAGCTGCACGCCCTACTGGGATCCCGTGTCGCTGCGGTGCCGCAGTCGCCTGTGCCCCTCCCCTCTGCTATATCGATCAAAGTGGCGAAAGAGGCTTCGCTGCCATTGCCGCAGAAGACAAAGCCGGCCACCCCACCCAAAATCACAGACGTAGCAAAACGCGCTGGTGTATCTGTCAAAACGGTGTCCCTGGTCCTCAACAGACACCCGAACGTCAGCGAGCGAACTCGACGTGTTGTGCGCGAAGCGGCAAGATACCTCTCCTACCAACCGAATGTCTTTGCCCGGGGCCTTGCCACACTGCAATCCAATCTTGTGGCGATCCTTTATGCGGGCGAAGGTGAGTTCATATCCGCACTGGAATCCGGCGCGGTGGCGCGATGCCGTGAGGCGGGATTTCAGGTCCTCGTTGAGTCGTTGGATCCCTATACCAAGGACATCGCAGAACAAACACAGAGATTGATAACAAGAACAGCATTGCACGGCGTAATCGTCGTTCCACCGCTATGCGATAATCCTGGCGTTATCGATGTCCTGATCGCTTCCAATATCAGGTTCGTGACGATCTCATCGGGCAGACAAAATGCGCAAACACCAAATGTCGGCGTCGACGATTTGCAAATCGGCTATGACGTCACAGCCCATCTGCTGCAACACGGCCATCGCCGCATCGGCTTTATAGCCGGCTTGCCCGATCATCTTGCGGCCGCCAAGCGCTGGAATGGATATTGCGCAGCATTGAAGGATTTTGGCGTACCGGTCGATGAAAAACTCTTCCAGCAAGGCCAATTCACGCTCGAATCCGGTCGAGAGGCTGCCAAGGCTCTGCTGCATATGAAAAAGCGCCCAACGGCGATTTTTGCGACCAGCGATCAGATGGCAGCGGGTGTGTTCGGAGAGGCCTTCAGCATGGGTATATCCATACCGGACCAATTATCCGTCGCCGGCGTAGACGATTCCGTGATAGCCCAAATCGTTTGGCCGCAATTGACGACGTGCCATCAGCCCATAAAAAAAATGGCCTACGCGGCACTTTCGATCTTGCTCTTGAGCGAACAAGATGAAAGCCCTCAAAACCTTGTGCTGGACCATAAACTCGTCATTCGAAACTCTACATCGCCTCTCAGCGAATCCGACCAACGACGCAACGTGTCAAAAACCGCTCGTAATTGTAGTACCGCAGGGAAAGCTTCACACCGCAACGCATAACCGTTGGTGCGGCTAATCCACATTCCATACGGAGCAGCCAGAGCTGCATCTCACGAATACCTACTGTGATATGGCGCGGGGCTATCTATCTAAAAGAGCGTACTTCAGGATCAACGACACATTCGCCCTACTGCACAAGCCAGTGGAGCCGGAGCAGCTGTTCGTGGCTATCGGAACGCTGATTGTTTGATGCGGCCGGGTTCAGCACACAACCGTGATTTCTATTCCGATGAGTTTGGCGAACTTCTTCAGCTTGTCCGCGACGTGGCCTGTGCCAATGGCGCAATGATGGGCCGGCCCTTGAGCGTTCCAGGCCTCTATGAAACCGCGCGCACCCAGCGAGAACCGATAGCGGCTGTTGGTGTTGCCGATTTCCAGGATCGGACCAGGAACGCTTTGGCCTTCCGCCACCAGCAAAGCGAGCTTGCCATTACGCTCCACAACCGACAGCAGCGTCACAGGGCCATGCCGCACGCTCATCTCGACGCTAAGCCCTTTGCCGACTTTGCCGTGATAAACCTCAAGTGGACGCACCTTCGTTTTGCCTTCGGCGATCTTGATGTGGCCAGGTCCGTCGTGGCCCATCAGCACCACATCGTCTTTGAAATCGGCGGCGTAGTATTCCGTGAAGGACCCGCCGGCGCCGAGCGCGTCCATGATCTTCATGGCCTGGGCATTCTTTACTTCATATTCCCCTGCGATCGGGATGCCACGCGACGTGAGCAAGGAAGCTCCCAGAATGATCGACGAAATCGTGTCCTCGTTGGCGCTGCCGGGCGTACCTTCATAGTAATAGGCGATGGAACCGAGCTTGTGCGCCTGCACCAGCTTGTCGAGCGCCACTGACGTGCGGGCGGCACGTTCGAGCTCAGCATCATCACAATCAGGCTGAACGTCGAAGCTGGTTTTGAACGCTAGCTGCCGCTCCTGCAATTCACCTGGCGAAACGTTTTTGCGCAACCCGGACAACTCATCGAGTTCCAGGATTTCCGCGTGCCCGCCGAAAGTGGCGCACTGCAGCGTCACATCGCTATAGATATCGAGCATGCCGTTGTAATAGCGCCCCATCAGGCCGAGCCGGTTGTGCGACATGACATGGGCGGCGCGCGCCGCGTCTATCCAGCCCGTGATCTCGCGGCGCACATGATCGTCACCCTCCAATACGCCCGTGACTTGGTGAAATGAAATGCCGGCGCGGGAAAATACATTTGCAATTTCGGGAACCGGACATGCGGCACAGTAGGCGAGCCATTCGCCCGTCATCTTCGTCCGATCTTTCATTGCGTTGAAGCGGGCGTAATCGATGGACGCTTCAGGCTGCAGGTTCAAGACAATGACCGGCACCTTGGCGCGCTGCACGACAGGCAGAACAGTCGACGACAAGGCGTAAGTGGTCGCATAGAGAAAGATGATGTCCACATCCGCCTTGCGGAAAGCATGACCGGCAGCGAAGGCCTTGCCTGCATTGTCCACCAGCCCGGCGTTGAAGACCTCGCCACCGCAATCGCCGATCAAGGCCTCGATACGTGAGAGATATCCTCTCAACCGCTCTTCAAGGCCGGCAAACTGCGGCCAATAGGTTTCCAGCCCGATCCCGAACAATCCGATAGTCGGTTGAGACATGGCCATGAAATTCTCCATCGTGAGCGAAAATGATCAGATCCAGTGTGTCTCGAACGCCGGTGCCATTCGACGAGTTTGGGCTCAATCGCGCCCAAGCAGATGAACCATTTGCAATAGACTAATATTCTTCGCTGGTCGCTGCCCAGCCCCTTACGGCATTATGCTTCAACTCCACTCATTATGCGTCTTTACAGATCAAAATTCATCTCTATTCTTTGGCGAAAATATTAGAAGATGAGGGGAAACGCGTGCCCAATCCCATCCTTGGCGTCTTTTTTCATTGGCTCGGCGGTTTGGCATCAGCCAGTTTCTACGTGCCCTATCGCGGCGTGAAGCGCTGGTCCTGGGAGATATTCTGGATCACGGGCGGCACGTTCAGTTGGCTTGTCGCGCCCTGGCTTTTCGCACTTCTGCGGACCCACAATCTCTTCGCAGTGCTCAGCGCCACACCACAAAGCGCCCTCGGCTACTGCTATCTGTTTGGGCTGTTGTGGGGCATGGGCGGGCTGACTTTCGGCCTTACCATGCGCTATCTCGGTCTGTCGCTCGGTATGGCGGTCGCGCTTGGACTGACGGCCACGTTCGGTACGCTGATGCCGCCCCTGGTTTCGGGCGAGCTTTTCGCCACGCTCATCTGGAGCTTCCACGGCCAATTCGTGCTGTTCGGGCTTCTCGTCTGTCTAATCGGCATAGCCGTGATCGGTTGGGCCGGCCGCTCGAAGGAAAGCGAAACACCGCCCGAAGCGCGTCAAGCAACGATTGCCGAATTCAACCTGCGCAAGGGCATTCTCGTCGCCATCTTCTCAGGCATCATGTCGAGCTGCTTCGCTTACGGCCTTGCTGCCGGCGAACCCATTCGCGCGCTCACGCTGGCAGCTGGAACGAACCCGCTGTCGCAGGGATTGCCCGTGCTGTGTATCGTGCTGCTCGGCGGCGCTACGACGAACTTCATCTGGTGTATCTACCTCATCGCCAAGAACGGCACGGCGAAGGAGTTTTTCGGCGGCGCCGGTCCCGCGCCGGATCAGCACAACGGCTCACGCCCGCCGCTGCTACGCAATTACCTGCTTTGCGCGCTGGCCGGTACGACCTGGTACTTTCAGTTTTTCTTCTACACCATGGGCGAGAGCCAGATGGGCAAGTACGGCTTCTCGAGCTGGACCATCCACATGGCGAGCATCATCATCTTTTCGAGCCTGTGGGGATTTGCTCTCAAAGAGTGGAAAGGCTCAAGCCGACGCACGCTCACGCTGGTTTTCGTGGGGCTCCTGCTGCTCGTCGGTTCGACCGTGATTATCGGTCTGGGCAACGCTATGCCGGGTTGAGCGCTGGCGCCCAACGTCGAGTTATACTTTCGTGGCCCACTGTCGCGCATAGTCGTGCCGCATGAGCGTCTCACCGCCGCTCTACTTGATCAAATGCATTGCGGTAGCCTTGATGACGTCGAAACCTTTTCTGACATCTCTATTCCCCGGGCTTAGAAAGCGCTGAAGAGCGATGCCAAAAGAAGCGGAGAGGATGAAGCGTGTGACCGCCGCCGCGGAGAATTCATCTCTACCCTTCCCCTTGCACGGGTAATGACCAATGTGACTTTCAATCATGTCGGCAATAGCTGAGGTGAATTTCACGACCTCCACCTGAAAATCCTGTGAGCTCATGGCGAAGTGGAAAAATTCCAGAAAGTTCCGGTAGGTATCCGGGCTGTCGTTAAGGATAGACTCGTTGTAATCAACGAGAGCAACGATCCGCTTCTGTGGAGTATCGTGCCCGAGAAGCCGTGCATTGAGGCCCACCATATAGCCCTCTTGCATGCGTTTCAGAACGGCTGCGAACAGGCCCTCTTTATTGCCGTAGTAATAGCTCAACTGGCTAAGGACCACGCCGGCTTCATCAGCGATACCGCGCAGCGTTACTGCCCCACATCCATGGATCGCGATCGATTTAAAGGCGGCATCTAGAATACGCTCCGCCGTCGCGTTGCCCTTGGTGCGCGCTCCAGCATCACTCTCTGAGTTGCGCGCATTGCTTGATCTCGGCGGCATTGTCAAAACCTTCAGCTTTTCCCAAACCGTTGGACGGACATGAACGTCTGAAGTACGGCCTCAAAATGGCGAGCGTCAATGGTGAAAGGAGTGAAATCTTGCCCAGGTTCCATGGCAACAGAGGCCTCGATTGCAAGCATCTTCGCTTGCTGGCAGAGGGACGCAAGGTCGGCGCCACTCATTCCATCCGTTGCCTCAGCCAATGCAGGAAGATCAACATCCATACCGAGCGGGCTGTTTCGGCAATGTACCTTGATGATGGCGAGGCGGGCCTCTCGATCTGGCCTAGGCAGATTAATGACGAGATCGAAACGACCGGGCCTTAGGAGCGCCTGATCGATGAGATCAGGCCGGTTCGTCGCCGCCAACACAACCAAGCCGGAATCATCGTCAATCGCGTCAAGTTCGAGGAGAAATTGACCGACCATACGATCTCCGATCTGGCCGCTACCGTTGCTCTGACCGCGCTTAGGCGTGATGGCATCGATCTCATCGAAGAAAATAATCGACGGCGCCGACTGCCGTGCGCGCCGGAACACATCGCGGATGCCACGCTCCGACTCACCGACCCATTTGGAGAGAAGTTCGGGACCGCGTGCAACAATGAAGTTGACCTCCGTCATTGTGCCGACCGCCTCAGCGAGCAGCGTCTTGCCGGTCCCTGAGGCACCAGTCAGCAGGATACCTTTGGCCGCGCAAGCGCTAGCGAATTTAAATCGCGCTCTGTAGAAGAGCGGCCAGTCGAGTGCCTCCTTGAGGAGGCGCTTCGGTTCTTCGAGCCCCCCGATATCCTCCCAGCGTGTCTCGGTGATGTCGGTCGAGAGCTCGCGTATCGTCGACAGACGGAAATCGGCGAGCGCCTTTTGAAAATGCGCTTTCCGCACGAAGAGTGCCGCCCCTGCTCCTGCGGCCTGAGCGTCACGTGCGCAGGCCATCCCCGCCTCACGGCAGAGCGCCGCAAGATCAGCGCCGAGAAAGCCATGCGCCATAGCCGCCACACGTTCCAAGTCCACGTCTGCAGCGAGCGGCATAAACCGGGTGTGAATCTTGAGAATTTCCAGGCGTCCAACTTTGGTCGGCGGATTTATCGCGATCTCTCGATCAAAGCGGCCTGGTCTGCGAAGCGCCGGATCGATGTTGTTGGGCAGGTTGGTCGCAGCCATCACGACGACCTTGCCGCGCGAGGATACGCCATCCATCAAGGCGAGTAGCTGAGCAACGACGCGTTTCTCCACATCGCCGAGTACCGTCTCGCGGTTTGGCACTAACGCATCGATCTCATCAATGAACAGGATCGTTGCTGGATGTTTCTGTGCCTCCGAAAAAACCTTACGCAGCAATTCCTCAGATTCACCATAGTGCTTCTGGATGATCTCCGGACCATTTATGTTGAGGAAGTACGCTCCGGTCTGCTGCGCGATCGCCCGTGCGATCAGCGTCTTGCCGCAGCCGGGTGGGCCGTACAGTAGCAGACCGCGCGGGGCGTGAATGCCGAGCTGCGTGAAGAGTTCTGGCCGCCTCAGAGGCAGTTCCACCATCTCGCGGATACGGGCAATCTCCATGGAGAGACCGCCAATGTCGGCGTACGACGTGTTGCTTTCATAGGGGCCTGTGATCGAGATTTCGGTCCCGCTTACCGCGATCACCGCTCCGGCTGGGACGGTCTCGATCACCCGCAAACGCGCGTCCTCAAGATCAACGAGGCTGCCGACCATCAGAAAACGATCCCGCCAGCCGCCGATCTCAGGCACTGACATGAGTGGAGACGGCGTCTTCTCGTGTCTGACGAAGAAGCGTGCAAAAGGCCCAGCTTGGCGTCGACGAGATCTGGACGGACGGCGTTCGACAACGGCAAGGACGACTCGGATGGCAGGGGTTACTTGGGTGGCGGCAACAGTAACAACGCCGTCAGTCGCAGCGCCGGTGCTCGCTTTTAGGATCGGACCGAGAGCGACATGCCCCCTGGCGATCGAACAATCTGAGACGACGCGCCCCGCAGTTCGCGCCACTGCTGTGACTGCCACGCAATCACCAGCAGTGCAGCCAAGGGTGGCAACATCACTGGGGTTTATCGCAACCCCATCCTCGACTCCGCCGGTGCCAATAGAGTCGAGGTGCAGAGTAATGCACGAAAGTGTTTCGGTCTTCGTCAACATCAGTTGCTATATTGACTGCGGCTGATGGCCTGCCCGATGCCAGGCACCGCTGCGATGCGGTTTCTCTTGATATCCTTGACCATGTAGGGGCCGAAGGCGAACGTGAAAACACCATAGCTGATGAAGGCGACGTGGAACGACCAGTATCCGTTAATCGCAAACGGACCGGACTTGAGATACGGCAGGAATGTCAGCGGCAAGAAGGACAGACCCGAAAAAAGTGCGACGGACGCGACCCATTTGGGCACCAACCCGGGTTTCTGTCTGTCTGTCATAACCATGACAAAGATCGCAACCACCTCGATCGTAGTAATCCAATAGGTCATGTCATAACAATACCACGCGATGAAGTGGACCATCTTGATCAACTGAGGATCGACCTTACCCGCCACCTCGGCACACCACACCCACATGCAAGGCGCGAACATCAAGAGCCACCCTGTCAGAAGGCCTCCGCTGAGTTGGATGAGCGAGAGAATTGGCACGGCTTCCCGCCGCCACATTTGAACACTCACTTGACAAGCCCAAATAAGGTAGAGGATGCCCAGCGCGGCAGAGAGTGACTGCCCGAGCATGATATCACTTTGGTACTTCAGGTAAAAATTGCTGACGAGCTCCTGAGCCGTAAACATCGGATCAGGCGGCGGATAATTGTGGCCCAAAACCACCCAAGCCAACCCGTACAACACAACGAATGCCGGGCCGCACCAAGCGCACAAGATCTGAATTTTCTGCGTAATCTTCTCGTCCATGATGGACCTCCGCGACAGGATGGGTTCGAACGTCATCACAAAACGGTCGAACATCCGATAGAACTGCTAGCTAAGAAAATAGTACGGACGTCCGATTGTCAAGTAAGTAGAAATCGCGCCGATTAGGTGCCAGCCCGCATTGCGACAAGCTCGCGAAAATTCAAGGCAAAGTTCCGGGGTGATCAGCAGGAACTTGCTTGCCGGAACGACGTGTGGGCAATGGACTTCGTGCATGACCAATTGTTCGACGGAACGAAGATACGCGCGCTGACGATCATCGACACGCTCACCAGGCTGTCACCGATCCTCGATATTAAACTGAGCTATCGCGGCAGTGATGTCGTGGAAGCACTTGAGCGCGGAGCGGCAGAGTTCGGATAGACCATCTCCTGGTCGACCAAGACGGTATCGACGACGCGGCACATCTCAATCAGCTGCTGCAATGCGGCCAAGTTGGTGCGCGGCTCGACTTCAAGGCGGATTCTGGCGCATGCAGCCCGATCAAACACCCAGGCCGGGATCTCCAGCCACCGATCCAAAGCAGAGGCCTTCAGATCGCAGCGGAAAACCACGCCGCCAGACCGCTCGACGGCTTTGTGGATGCCAACCCTCGACCCGGACCACGGATGCCAGGGATACAACAGCTCGCGAAACTCAGTACTGTGGGCGTTCTCAAGTTTTGTTGTACAACGAAGTGAGACCGCATAGCGCAATCGGTGACAGACCACCGATGTCTTTGATTCAGAAGCCAAGGCAGTCCGCCGAGGCATCAATAGGGCCGGAGATTCTCACATAAGCCGGTCTAAGTTTTGGGATGCGCCCAAATGAAGAACGGTCTCTCCACTCGTTTGGATGAGCTTCTGGGCTCAGGTCACTGCGAATGTCATTTGGCAGCAGCGTTCGGCACCAATCGGCGTGCTAAGCTAACTCATTGGAAAAACTGTTCTCGCTGGGGTCAATGCGCTGTACCGATACGCAATTATTTGTTCAGGTCGGGGTGAAAGGTGCCGGACGCGGCAGCGTTAACCGCCACCGCGTTCCAAGCACCTCTATTTGAACAGCCGAGGCGCGAAGTCGTTCAGATCGCGGCGCCAAGTCAACCACTCGTGCGCGGTTCCGGGCGACACGAAGAAGAGGTACTTGACCCCGGCTTTGTCCAGCATCGCGCGGAAGCCGCCGATGGATTGCTGGAACCGGACAGGCTCTTCGCTGCCCATGCCGAACCAAAAGAGCTTCACCTTTGCGTTGAAGGCCGCATTATCCTTGAAGACGCCATCGAAGTCGGTTGCGGGATCGAGCGGCTTGTTCGCGCCGAAGCCGTTGTTCAAAGTGCCGCTGAAGCCGCCGATATAGGCGAACAGGTCCATATGGTGCGTTGCTAGCCGCATCGCTTGGCCGCCACCCATGGACAGGCCCGCCATCGCCCGGTGATCACGATCCGCAATCGTGCGGAACGAGGCGTCAATCATCGGAATAACATCTTCGGTCATCACATTCTCGAAGATGTTGAAATCCGCCCGTCCGCTTCCGGCAGCCAGTGCGAAGGGGCCCGTAGGTGCCGAGGCGTAGCCGTTGTCCATGACGACGATCATCGGCACGGCCTTGTTCGTGGCGATCAAGTTGTCGAGAATCAGGTTGGCGTGTCCCTGGAAAATCCAGCCCGTCTCATCCTCTCCGGCACCGTGCTGGAGATAAAGCACCGGATAGCGTGTGGCCGTGTCCGTGTCGTAGCCCGGCGGAGTGTACACGAAGACACGGCGCCACTGCCCCGTGATCTTGGAATGATAGATCCGGATACGCACATCGCCGTGCGGCACGTCATTGGCAGCGTAATAGCTCACGCCATCTTCGGGAACTTCCACACCGCTGGCATCCTTACCCATGCCGAAGAAGGCATGGCTGGCTGGATCGTTCACCGCGACTCCATCGACAATGAGCTGGTAGTAGTGGAAACCGACGACCATGGGAGGCGTGACAATACTCCAGGTTCCGTCCGCATCGCGGGTCATCGGGTATCTATGTCCCATGATGTCGACTTCGACCGTCTTGGCATCAGGCGCTTTGAGCCGGAAGGCTACACTTTTGTCCTGCAGGATACGCGGATACGCACTCCCAAGGACGTTGGTCGCGGCCGCCTTGGCATCCTCAATCGCCGACGATTTGACGCCATCCGGCGAGCGTCGCCAAGCGAAATAGGCATCGAGCGTCTTGAGGCCTGCAAGATTGGAAACCGGAGCCGCATGCGGCGTCGCGGTGAGGACCATCGTCTGGGGATCGACGTCGCTAAAGGCCGGCCAATGAGGCACGTCCGCACCGTTGGGATCGCCGTATTTCGCGAAATTCGTCCAATAGGTGATCATTGCGTCGGACGCGCTGCGGTCCGCAACCGTGGGCGTCTCGTTCCGCAGCTCGTTCAGGTGTCCGAATACATAAGGGACATCCCGTCCGTGCGGTGCGCCATGACCTTCCTCAGGTGAGCCGGCGGCATAATCCGGGTGCTGGTCGAAGTAATAGAGGAACGCTTTGTGCGTGCCGAGGCTCGACTGCTTCCTTGCCCAAGTCCAGGTGTGCCAGCCGAAAGCGGTATCGCGGGCAAGATCGCGCGCCGTCTTGGGATGTCCCTTGTCACCCGCGGGATAGGCTTCGAGCAGCCTATCGGCGAAGCTGCCATAACGCGCCTTGGTGGCGTCGATATAGTCCTTGGGGTCGGTGACGTGCGAAAAACTCAGGCCTTCATCCGAGTTGTAGCCGACGAGGATCGGTGTGTCGTTGAACTTCTTGGCGTCGTAGAGCGAAACCTGATCGGACGGAATGGCCCAACCATCGATGATCGGCCACGCCAAGCCGCGCGTGGCGGCGACGATCTTCTCCGCCGGCAGTCGGCGGAGTTCGGCAAGCGATGATGCCCCCGCGTTCGTCGCGAACGCCAAACCGTCTTTCTCGGCGACAGCAAGCGGACGCATATTCTCGCCTGCCCCGCCCGCCGCACGCGCAGGACCAAATGAACCGCCGCTTTGCGATATAGCACCTTCAAACAGGCCCTTGGCCAATGGTGAGGCACTCAGCATGCTCACAGCGATGCCACCGGCGGATTCTCCGAAGATCGTGACCTTGCCCGGATCGCCGCCAAACGCCGCAATGTTCTTCTTGATCCACTGCAGGGCAGCAATCATGTCGAGCAGGCCGTAGTTACCGGATACATGCCGGGGCGATTCCGCACTCAATTCCGGATGCGCGAAAAAGCCAAGCGGTCCGACCCGATAGGCGATGGAAACCAGCACAACACCCTTCTTCGCTAGAACCTCCCCGCTGTAGACCGGTATCGAGGTGCCACCGGCGTTGAAGCCGCCACCGTAAATCCAGACAAGAACCGGGATCTTGTCCTTTGCCGACTTTGCCGGAGTCCAGACATTAAGATAGAGGCAGTCCTCGCTCATCGGGAGCGCCTTAACGTCGGGCGCACCGAAGCCTCCCTGTACGCACTGCGGTGCGAATGTGCCAGCCTGGCGCGTGCCTTTCCATTTAATGGCTGGCTGCGGCGCGCGCCATCGCAAATTCCCCACCGGCGGTGCCGCAAAGGGAATGCCCCGGTAGACAGTGAGACCGTCTTCACTCCTACCTTGCAGCAATCCCTGATCCACTTTCACGCCCGCCGATGCGGCCATTGTGGACAACACCAAAGCTGCGGCGACCACCAGTGCCTTTCTCATCCGTATCACTCCCATATCTGCCGCACCCGTTGTGCGGCGCTTGTTTGCTGCCACGCAAGCCACAAACACGAAAGCCGGAAACGATCAGGCCACTCATCGGTCGTTCGAGATCTGCCATCCGGCCTGCCGAAGGCGCATCGTAATGGTCGTCATGGCGTTTCTTGCGTCACCTTTTGGCGGATGTTCTCGTTGTAGTATTTGTCGGTGATGAAATAACCGTACATTAGCCCGCCCATGCCGAGATGGAAGAAGCCCGGGATCACCGTCAGCATCAAGGCGATGCCGTTCAGCGTGAAGGTGCTCTGCACCACGTCGGGCTGGTAATGGTAATAAGTCAGCAGCAAGCCGACGATGCCGGCAGCCAGGCTCATGCCCATCTTCTGGCAGAAGGAAATGCCGCCGAACGCCAGCCCTGCAACCCGCTTGCCGCGTTTGACCTGACCGTAATCGACGCTTTCCGAAATCGCCGACCAGAACACCGGCCCCTGAAAATCGACGATGAAGTTGATCAGGAAGTACATCACGAAGGCGATCGCGACCGCGCCAGGCTTGACCACAAAGTACATCGCAACGCTCAAGACAAAGGTGATGAGCTGCGACCAACGGAAGACCTGGATCTTGCAGACGAACTTGGTCAGCCAGGTTGAGCCGACCATGGCCAGGATGTTGCCGACGATGCCGACGGTGATGAACGCCGCCTGCAAGCTGGCATCGCCGCCGAGGAAGTACTTTGCGTAATAAAGACCGACCGAGCCGCGCACGACATAACCGATGGTGCCGATGACGCAAGCGCCAGCCAGACACAGCCACTGGCTGTTGGTGAAGAGCAGGCCGAGCTGCTCGCTTAAGGGCTTGCGGTCGTTCTTGTGCACCACCCGCTCGGTGGTGGTGAAGAAGCAGAAGAAGAACATCAGCGTCGCCACCACCGCCATGATCGCCATCGCCACCTGATAGCCATGGGCAATGTGCGCCTGCCCCCAACGGGCCGCAAACACCGGCACGAAAGTGTTGACCAGAAGTGAGGCGCCTTTGGCGAAGAACAGGCGATAGCCGTTGGCCGACAGCCGCTGCTGCGGATCGTCGGTGATGACGGCCGGCAGCGAGATGTACGGAATGGTGATGCAGGTGAAGACCAGCATCATCGCCGTGTAGGTGACATAGGCCCAGATCAGCTTGCCCATGTAGGTAAAATCGGGCGTCGTGAAGACGAGCATGATCGACAGGCCGAACGGCACCGCAAAGGCAAACAGATAGGGGCGGTAACGGCCCCAGCGCGTCGTGCGCCCGTCGGTAAATATGCCCATCGCGACGTCGGCAAAGGCATCGATCAGGCGCGGTAACAGGCCCAAGAGCGCGATGTGGGCGACGTTGAGCCGGTACACGTCGGTGTAGAAGAAGGTGATGATGATCGCCAGCGCCGACCACACGATGTTGACCGCAGCATCGCCGGAACCAAAGCCGATCTTCTCAAGAACGGAAAGTTTGAAGGATTTCATAGGGGTGCCGATGGGTTGCGTTGGAGGATCGGGTAATTTGGTCTGATAGGCGTGGGTGGTGTGGAGTGCCCACGGATCAGCGACGGGCCAGCACGGCTCACCCAATGAACTCCGTCTTTGGCATTGAAGACGAGAATACTAGATTTTGTGCGGTAGAAAACGTCGATTCTGTTCTGCTCAGCCTCGACGTAATCGTGGGTGGACGCATGGAGTACGCTCGTCTTCGTGGAAGGACTAACGGCGGCGTTCTCCCAGAAAGCCCTATCCCGAATTGAAAGAAAAAAAGGGGCCATTGAGTTTGAACCTTAATCATGTGGACACCGCCGTGGTTTTTAAAGAGCCGTGAATCCGGTTAGACGTGGAAACCGAAGTGGAGATCACTCGGTACTGTTGCCCAAAGCGGAAACCTCATCAATTCACACTCAGCACCACAAGCGACTTTGGCGGCAGCATCACTCTGAGAGTAGAACCAGCAATCTTGGCACCGCCGAAGGCTTCCGGATGCACCGCGTTCGGGTTCTCGAACGTGTTGTGCGAGTCCATGACATCGGCGGTGAGGATATTACCCTTCACTTCTCCGACTTTGACACCCTTGAGTACGGCCGAAACGTTAGCCGGCCTGTTGGGGTCAAGATTTGCCAAGCCGATCACGATAGTGCCGTCTTTGGTGCGAGCGGCCGAGGCGCTAATCTGCGGCACACTCCATTTGCCATGCTTGTAGATGCCGGTTTTAATGTCGAGCGGAAGGCTCGTTGCATCCTGGAACGGCTTGTACAGGTAATAGGCATAATACGTCGGCGTCAGCACCATCCTGGGGCCGTCTGTGAGGACCATCGCCTGAAGCACGTTCACTGTCTGGGCGATAGAGGTCATGCGTACGCGGTCAGCGTATTTGTGGAAGATGTTGAAGTTGGCCGCTGCTACGATGGCATCCCGCAGCGTGTTCTGCTGCACCAAGAAGCCGGGGTTTGAGCCCGGTTCGGGCTGGTACCATGTGCCCCACTCGTCGATGTAAAAGCCGACCTTCTTGTGCGGCCCGCTGTCAGCGGACGGCTTTTTTTCAATCGCCGTCATGATGGCGACCTGCTTCTTAATAAAGCCATCCATCATCAGCGTGTTCGCCATGGTGTTGATCCAGCCGTCTTCGCTGAAGCCGGTGGCAGTGTCTTTGTGGTCCCACTTGGGACCAAGGATCGTATAGTAGTGGAACGAGATCGCATCCAGCTCAGCGCGGTTGTTAGTCATCAGCGCGGTCGTAAAGTCGGTGCGGTTGTCATGGTCGCCGCTGGCGAGCAACTCCGGACGCGGATGCTGTGGCGTCTTCATAAAAGAGGCATATTGATTGTAGAGATCGGCATAGTGCTGCGCGGTCATATTGCCGCCGCAGCCCCAGGCCTCATTGCCCATGGCATAGATCGAAACCTTCCACGGCTTGTCGTGGCCGTTGGCCTTGCGCTCCCTGACCAGTGCAGTGTCCTGTTCGCCGGTCATATACTCGAGCCACTGGGCCGCCTCGGCGGGCGAGCCGGTACCGACATTGGCGTTGACATAGGCTTCGGCGCCGATTAGCTCGAGAAAGTCAAAAAATTCGTGGGTGCCGAAGGCATTGTTTTCCGGTACGCCACCCCAGTTGGTATTGATACGCGTAGGGCGCTTGTCCTGCGGGCCGATGCCGTCGCGCCAATGGTATTCGTCCGCAAAACAGCCTCCCGGCCAACGCACCATCGGAACGTTTAGGTCCCTAAGCGCCGCGATCACGTCATTGCGGAAGCCACGAGTGTTGGGGATGGACGAGTTGTCGCCAACGTAAATACCGCCATAGATGCCACTGCCTAGGTGTTCCGAGAACTGGCCGTAGACGTTCTTGTTGATGACGGCGCCCGGTCGGTCGCCATGGACCGTCAGGACTGTACCGGCAGCCGCTGCGGGCGGGCAAACGGCAATTAGCAAAGCCAAGCCGAACAATCCCGGTATTATGGCCTTCGACACTGTGTGCCAGCCAAGCATGATATCAAAGTTCATGGGTGTACCTTGTCGGAGTTTTTATTGAAGCGGAGCATGATGGCGTACGGTTGGAGGAGAATTGGGACGCCCCCGCCTGACCATATGTCCATACTCTTCCTGTTTGTTATGCGCTGCATAACCGCTGCAAGAGTGCGATCGCGTCCTCATTGAAAGACGAGGTTTGTTCCGAAGAACGGTAGAACGTAGTTCTGCATCCGGTCAGCTACTGCGCTGACGTGGTCACCGCTGTAAACTTCAAAGCGGTTGGCAATACCGTAGCTGTCCAGTGTGTTGTGCATCGCAGTGGTATCAGCTTTGAGGCCATCGATATTTCCAACGTCAAAGGCGATAGCGCGGTAGCGGCGCAAATTCGCAATGTATTGATCGACCATCGCCAGCGGTGCGTTAGCTGACCATTTGGCAAGAATATCGGGTTGCGGCACGCCGTCCGCGGTTGGCAGGTCAAGATAGAAAGGCGGGGCCTTCGGGTTAGGCGCCCAAGCGGCGGAAGCGGCAAAGGTTGCCCGCGCCATGAAGTCGAGCTTGCTCGGATCGCCTGCAACCTTCTCTGCTTCGATCTTCTTGGCCATCTCGGTTGGCGGAATCATGCGCGCAGACATGCAGCAGGGACTCATCGCATAGAATACCGAGAACACGTCGGGATGGCGCATAGCGATGCGCACGGTGCCGTAACCGCCCATCGAATGGCCGGCGATGCCGCGCGACTCGCGCTTGGCCAAAGTGCGGTAATGGCTGTCGATATAGGCGACGAGGTCGTGCGAGATAAAATCTTCCCAGTTGCCGGTGGTTGCCGAATTCGAATACATCGAGCCGTTGTGCAGCGTCTGGGCATTGGCCAGCACGACGATCATTTCGCGCGTTCCCGTCGCAAAAGCCCCTTCAATCGTCTGCGGCGTATGAATCTCGGTCGTCCATTTTTCGTTGCTGATCGAATAGCCGTGAAGCGCATAAACGACGGGATAGCGGCGCTTGCCGTCCTTCGCATAGCTTGGCGGCAGGTAGACGATGACGTCGCGATCCGGTGAATCCCCTTCGAGATTTCCCTCGAGCGATACGCCGTGCACCTTGACCCGCTCGGTAATAACGGGAGCCGCACCCGGCACAGGTGCAGGAACTATCAGCGGCGGGCGGGCGGATGCGGCTGGCTGCGCACCAGATGGCAACGCCAAGAGCATCAGAGCAATACCGGACGACAGAACTCGGGCATACATCATGGGTGTTTGACCTTCTAGAGTGCGGCTGGCAGCCGTGGATAAACGGATGGATACGGTGGTCTCAATGAGGCACTGCTGGCACGTAGGGCGGATCGGCCGACTTTTCGCCGGGCACCGCAAACGGAACCAATTGTGTCGTCAGTTCCTCCATCAACCGGTGCAGGGCGGGAAAGTCTGAAGAGGTCCGGCGAAGAAGAGCCACCTTTCGTGTGGGCAAATCGTGCAGCGCCACCAACTGACCGCTTTCCAAGAGATTGGCTTCAAGTTCGGCGGTTTCGAGCCCGCTGAACCAGTCCGGATCGGACGACGCCAGCCACTTTCGGGCGTCAGCTACCGCCCGCGTTGCCCACCCTTCGCGGTCGACCTCCTCCGGCACGACGCCGGCACCGCGGGCACGATAGAATCCTAGAATGGCGGCCGCTACCGAGGGATCGCGCACCGTTCCGTCGGGATAAACCACACCATGCACCGGGCCCCACCACGGGGTGATCATTAATTCCCAGATCATCCACCCCATGCGGGCGTTGGTATGCTCTTCAATTTCCACATCGTAGCTATCGCCGCGCGCGATGCAGCCCATTTCGGTAGTAATGATCGGCTTTTCCATGCGAGCTGCAAATTGCTGCCCACGCCGAATATCGGCGCGAATCTGCAGCCGCGTCTGAGAATAATCGTGGTACGACAGCACATCGACAAGGCCCGCCGTCTCGACCGTGCAGGTGAGGAACAGACAGCCGATTGTCACCGGCGTGCGCTTGTCGATCCGCTTCATTGCCATCGCCATGAATTTGGCCACCGCCATCCGCTTGTCCTGCAGGGTGTGCGCTGGCATACGGTCGTTAATGAGGTCCGGTTCGTTGGCTACATCCCAGACGGCCATCCCAGGTTCCCGGCCGACCGCACGATAAAGATCCTCGGCCCAAGCCTTGAGTTTCGGCTTGGCCGATTCCTCGAACAGGTCCGGCATCATCATGAACGGCATGTCGACCAGGACGAACATGGTTCCGATGCCGTGTTTGCGCGCGGTACGGACAAAATCCCGCATATGCATACGGAAGGCCGCCGGATTTTTTTCCCACGAGCCGTAGGCCAGGAACACGCGTGCCATGTTCAACTTCAGCCGCTCGGCATAGTCCAGGTCGCGATCGACGATGGCATGGTCGTAATCGTCCCATTCGCCCAGGTAACCGCGTGCTTCCGCAGGTGTGTAATTGAAGCCGCGCACACTGGAGTAGTCTTTTCCGTACACGGCAGCCCAAGAGCGTGTCGCTGGCTTTGCTGTTGCCGATAGCGACAAGACGGCCAAAACGAGACCCAAAGCCACCAGTTCTAAAACCACACTCCCGAATCTGCGTTTCACAATGTCGCCTCCTGGTTACACCGCATTTTCCGACAAGCCGGTCAAGCAAACGTGCCAAAGGTTCCGGTTCGTGCGACGACTATTAGACGGCTCTGCCGCGGACTTCCGCCACATCCGTGGGCACAAACTAGCCCAAGCGCGCGCAAACGTCTTTTCAGGCACATTCAAAGGCGTCATGCACGGGCGGAAAGGCCCATCTCATTCGTCTTTACGAACTGTAGCAATGCGCATCTTGCATACCGTCCAGCCCGCACGCCCTATGGCTTTCTGCATTTCGTCATCCCGCCTGCCGGCTCGTCGCTGTTCTCAACAGAAAATTATCCCAGGGAGATTGTCATGCATTACCAGCACGCCGCTCGTGCCACACGAAGAGAAACCCTCAGAGGGGCGTTGATGCTCGGAATCGCTTCGGCACTGCCGTCGACGGCAGCCCGGGCCGCCGGGACGGCGATAGCCGCAACGATCGATACCGGCAAACCCGGCCAGCCGATTTCCAAATTCATCTATGGCGGCTTCATCGAGCATATCGGCGACCTCATCAACCATAGCTATTGGAGCGAAGTACTGGATGACCGCAAATTCTACTACCCCGTCGACAGCCAGCCACTGCCCAAGCCGGCCGGAGAATTTCCGTTCGGCCGCCGCCTGACCAAATGGACGCCGATCGGACCGGATGCCGCGGTAACCATGGACAAGACGGCGCCCTTCGTCGGCGAACACAGCCCGCGCGTCGAACTCTCGGGCTCGGCAACCAGAGGCATTCAGCAACGCGGCCTTGCCCTAGAGAAGAAGGGTTATGTTGGACGCATCGTCGTTTCCGCACCGCCCGGCGTACAGCTCAAGGCGACACTCGTCTGGGGCAAGGGCGCCGGCGACCGGCAAACCAACACAATCCCGGCGAGCCAGAACTGGACAACCGTTCCGTTGAATTTCGAGGTCAAAAAGGCCACGAACGCTGGCCAGTTGGAAATCTCCGGCACGGGCACGGGCTGGTTCAAGATCGGCGCTATCTCGCTGATGCCGGCCGATAACATCCACGGCTTCCGACGCGACACTATCGAACTGACCAAACAGATGGACTGTGGCCTCATCCGTTTGCCGGGCGGCAACTTCGTTTCGGGCTACGACTGGAAAGACACGGTAGGAGATCCCGACAAGCGGGCACCAACCTTTGAGCCAGTGTGGAACGCGGTCCAGCCAAACGACGTCGGCGTCGACGAACTTCTTGTCATGTGTCAGCTCATGAATACCGAACCGTATTGGTGCGTCAGCACCGGCTTCGGCGAACCGCGCAACCAGGGCGAGTTGGTCGAATACGTCAACGGCGACACCTCCACGCCGATGGGAAAGCTGCGGGCGGCCAACGGGCATCCCGAACCCTACCGCGTCAAATACTGGAACATCGGCAACGAGACCTACGGCCACTGGCAGTTTGGCCATATGTCACTCGAACAATACGTCATCAAGCATAATCTCACCGCGGACGCGATGCGCAAGGCCGACCCCGGCATCTTTATCATCGCCTCGGGCGCCATGCCGGACGAAATGACGGTCACCCAGGCCATGCCGTCGACGCCCGACAAGACGCAAGTCCAATTCGGCTCCGATCGAGATTGGACAGGCGGATTGCTGGCCAAGTCCTGGGGAAAATTCGATGCCATCGCACAGCACGCCTATCCTTACGAGGGCAAGCGCTTCGATCTGCTCAAAGCCGACTACGTCAAAGTCGACGAGCCGCTGATCGACGCGACGCACCGGCTCGCCAACCGTATCCGCCTGGCAGCCGACGAGTGGGAAGAATACAAGAAACGCTTCCCAGCCCTGAATGAGAAGAAGATCGTCGTCAGCCTCGACGAATGGGCCTACACCATGCGGCAGGACCTCACGATGGTACTGTGCATCGCGACGGCATTCCACGAGATGTTCCGGCACACCGACTTCCTCACCATGGCGGCCTACACCATGGCCCAGTCGTGGCTGGATTTCGACCGCACCCGTTCCACCTTCAGCGGTGCGGGGCTCGTCTTCCAGCTTTACAACAGACACTTCGGCAACATTCCGGTCAGTGTCGGCGGCAACGTTCCCATGCCGGCACCAAAATGGCCGGTGGGCGGCGACCAACCAAGCGTCAACGCCGGCAGTGCAACCTATCCCCTGGACGTCACCGCCGCACTCAGCACCAATCACAAGATCCTCACGGTCGCCGTGGTCAACGCGACCGACGAGATCCAGGAAATGGCGCTCGACTTCGCCGGCTTCACACCCGGACCGAGCGGACTTCTGCGGCGGCTTTCTGGCAACGGTTTACACGCCCTCAATCGCGTCGGACATACCCCGGAAATCACGGTGACGGAACTGCCGTTCAATACGGCAGTCAAGAAGATCGCCGTCGAACCTCTGTCCATCGAACTGTACGAAATTCCAGCGGCCTAGCGAAAAGGGGAGCGGGCAACCGCTCCCCTTCTTCAAAAGGGAACGCCAGTTCCGTTTTGCTGCCGGGACTGGCGTTTAGAGGAAGGTTCGGAAGGGCCGAGTCAGAACATTCCGATTGTCCCGCCCTGGCCAATGAATTTCTGCATCAATATGCGTTTTTCTTCGGGCAACGCCGGTCGGGCATGAAGATTATCGCCCGTTTCCATCAGCATTTCAGTCTGGGGATCGGCCACCGGCCAAACCGGAAGGCCGGCGCCGTTCGGATTGCCGGTCTTGACGAAATTGACCCAGTAGTCGGAGATTTGCGACGTAATCTCTTTGTCCTTGGCCGTGAACGGACGCTCCGGCGTTTTGTTCAGGGTCTGGAAAACATAAGGCAGATCGGACGAGTGGAATGCGCCGTAACGGACCGGATCCGTACCAGGTTCGACGTGCTGGTAGAAATAGATGAATGCGGGGCTGCGGCTGACTCCCAAGCGGCTGGCGATCCATCGGTAGGTCGCAGCCTGCCCGCGATCGCGAAGAAGCTGCTTGACGCCGTCGTTGCAGTCGGCGCCCGGAACCAAATACGCCGCCTTGAACTCCGCCGCCATGGTGCCGGTCATGCGTTCGACGGCTGCTTCGCATTCCTGCGGGTTCATGGAGCCATATTTCGGCGTCATGGGACTGCTTTCGTCGGCCGTCATGCCGGTCAGAAACGGCGTGTCGTTGATGCGTCCCTTTGCCGTCAATTCGGCCTGCTGCTCGGGCAGGAGCCACCCGTCCTGGATGGGAGCGAAGAACGGCCCGCGCCTCATGTCTACGCCGGCTGCCGTTGCCGGCATCTTCAATAACTCCTCGGCTGGCAAGGCCCGCAGTTGCGTCACCGTCATGGCGCCTTTGGCAGTCGCAAAATCGAGACCCATCTGCTCGGCTTCCTTCATGGTCAGCATCGGAAACACCGTTCCGACGCCGCTTTGGGCGATGGCTCCGACAAACAGGCCCTTGGCGGCGGGAATGAACGAGAGATCGACCACCGCGCCGGCACCTGCGGATTGGCCGTAGATAGTGACGCGCGTGGGGTCTCCGCCGAACGCCGAAATGTTCTTCTGTGTCCACTTTAAAGCGGCAATCATGTCGAGCATGCCGTAATTGCCCGAAACGTGGTGCGTTGACTCGGCACTAAGCGCCGGATGAGCCATGAAGCCCAGCACCCCCAGGCGATAGTTGATGCTCACCACCACGATGCCTTTGGCCGCCAATGCGGAGCCATCGTAGATCGGAACCTCGCCCGAGCCGACGCTGAAGCCGCCGCCGTGAATCCAGAACAGCACCGGAAGGCGTTCCTTCGACGATTTCGCAGGCGTCCAGACGTTTATATAGAGACAGTCTTCGCTAGCCTTTTTCTGCGCGCCGTATTCCCAGGTCCACGGCTGGCCGCCTTTGGGATCGATGACTTGAATGCAATTTGCCCCGAATGAAGCGGCATTGCGAACGCCCTTCCAGGATGGCGCCGGAACCGGCGAACGCCACCTGAGGTCGCCGACCGGCGCCGCCGCATAGGGAATACCCAGAAACGTGCCAACCTCACCTTGTTGCATACCGACAAGCCTGCCTTCGGCGACGGTTGCCGTTGTTACCGCGGCCTGAGAGGCTGGCGTCGCCAGCACTCCTGCCGCCAGAAGCAGCCAACTCAGAGAATATTTCATGACCGTGCCTCGTGCTGTTCGCGTGACGGGTGTTCGTGCCGCCATGCGAGGGAATCATGGACTGTGGGCTCTTGCTCAACGCTGGCCCATCCCGGGAAATAGTTCGACGGGCGCCGGGCGATGGGACCCGCGGGGGGGGGGCGGTCCCATCGCCGGCATTCGCAGAGCTTGGAGAACTCCGCGGGCCCGAGCACGCGCTACATGCGATAGCGCAGACCCAGCTCGAACGTTTGGTCGAAGGTGCGGGTGTCGCGCGGATAGATGGCGCTGTAGGAACCCTTCCCGAAACTGTCGCGATAGATTTCATGCGTCAGATTCGTGGCATTGAACATGAGCGTCAAACCTGTGTCCTCGAAGCGATAGCTCGCCGACAGATCCAGTGTACCGTAAGGCATGGCGTAAGCGGACGAAGGCTGTACCGAAGTGGCATCGGCCAGCGACGTATCGACGAGGAAACTGCTGCGCCAGTTGTATGCCGCACGGAAGGAAACCGGTCCTTTCTCGTACATGCCGATCAGGTTATAGGAGTACTTCGACACGTTGGTGTAAGGAATCTTGATGCCGCTCGTCGCGCTGGACTCGGTGCGCCCTTCGATAAAGGTCCCGTTCGCCTGGAAACCCAAACCACTCCAGATACCCGGCAAGAAATCGTAGAACTGCGTGTAGCCCAGTTCCAAGCCCTGCAGATATCCCTGTCCGCCATTGTTCGGCTTTGTGATGGTGTATGTCGTACCATTGATGACCTGAGGCACCGTCGTCGACTGCACGTAACCTACGATTTGACGGTAGAACACCGTCGCCGTGACGTTGTCCTGATTATTGAAATAATACTCCCACCCAAGGTCGACGTTGTTCGACTTGATCGGCGACAGGTTCGGGTTGCCGCTCGTGCCTAGATCCGTGAAGGTAGCGCCACTGTACAACGACATCGCAGGATTCAATTGCGCAAACGTCGGACGCGATACGGTACGACTGGTCGCTAAGCGGACGACCATGTCGTCACTAACTTCCAGTTTGGCATTGAAGCTCGGCATCCAGTCGACGACTTCCTTGCGGCTCGTGACGGGATCATAGATGAAGCTATAGACCGTCGAGCCGTTCACAGTCGTGCCGGAGATTGTCAGGCTGTTGGCCCGCATCAGTGCCCGGGTATCGACCACTCTGAGGCCAACATTGCCGGTTAACGGCATGCCAGAGACATCCATGCCGTAATCCAACTTCACATAGCCGGCATAACTTTGCTCGCGATCGTCAAACGAATTCGAGGGATCTTCCCCCGGCCCGTTCACATCCTGCCCATAGAGCGCCCGGATCTTCTGGATGTTGGCAAAGGCATAGTCGGAGCTGACGACCATCCAATTCTTGACACCCCACGGAACCTCACCGTCGAGGAAGTTGCCTGACGACTTCTTCATCGACCCCGGAAGAATCGATGCAACATTCACGCCCCACCAAGCTGTGAGGTTATCATTTACATAGCCGCACCCGGCCGAACGGGCCGCGGCGACCAATTGGTCGTGCGTCTGGGACGACAGTGACACGCCGTTCGCTGAATTGAAGCAGTTGATCTGCAGTTGCCCGCCCCTGCTCTTTCCGAAGCGATTCGCATAGCGAAAACCGAAGTCGATCTCTTTGAGGAACCCCTCGCCAACCTTGTAGCTGCCATCGGTCTTCAGGTCGATCTCGTTGCCGCTCTGCTTGGTCCAGGCATCCCAAAACTGAACGATATGGTAGTCGGATTCCTGCATCATGTCGAACGTATTGGTCGACGCCAGCGTGATGTTCGGCGTGCCGCTCTTCTGGTAGTTCGTGTCGAACGAGAACATGCCGTCGAACAACTGATCGAACCAGAAACCGCGGTTCTTGTAACGGCTGTCCGTATAATCTACCTCCGCCGACAGGGTGAGGTTTTCGCCGGTCCACGTCGCACCGGTCGCGAGCTGAAAGGTGTCAGAACTGTTGTGATAGACTCGGCTTTCCGAAAGCTCGGTCGAAGCCGTCGCCGTTTCCGATTTCATGATGACGATTCCATCCGGATCCGTGACCGTTGTCATGTCGGATACGGAGCTGCCCTTGTTGGGGTAGCCGACGAGATAGTTGGCTTCCGTCGCCGAGCGGAATCGCGTGTAGAACGCCTCGGCATAGATCTCTAAATTGGAGTTGGGCCGCCATTGATAAGAAGCGTTGAGGCCGGCGCGCTCACGGCTACCAGGATATTCAATGGCGCCCGTCGTTTCGGGCGTGTGGGCGGTGACGCCATTCAGCGTCGACGTACCACCGAACCAGTAATTGAATGCGTCATAGTCGAGAAAGTGCCGCTTGTTGTAGGAAACGTCGACAAGCAGGCCCATTTCACCGAGCGACGTCTTCCAGCGGTTGCTGAATAGCAGAGAGGCGTCGGGGTCGACATGCCCGGCCTGTGTGCCGTACACGCCCTTTAGGCCACCGCCGACTTCCATGCCCTCGAAATCAAACGGACGGTGAAAAACGGCGTTGATCAGACCGGCGATTCCGCCTTCCAGATCATCGGCCTGGGCCGATTTGTGGATGTCGACCCGAGACAGCAATTCGGCCGGAACGTCGGCCAGCGAGATATAACGGCCAATCGTCGTGAAGATTTCACGCCCGTTGACGGTCGTAGCCACATCGGGCAAGCCGTGAATGAGGAAGGTATCCGTTTCGCCGGCACCGGACGTGTGTTGGACTTGCACACCCGTAATGTGTTCCATCGCATCAATTATGGTGTTGTCCGGGAGCTTGCCGATATCCTCCGCGACGATGGCATCCATAAACTGGCTGGAATTCCGCTTGATATCTGCTGCGGTCGCCAAGCTCGCTCGGACGCCCGTCACCACGACGGTTTCCATAGATTCCGCACTCTGACCGAACGTCGGCGACACTGCGAACAACAGCGCAAACGCAGATACGCCACAATAAAGCACACTCCTGGACTTCATTAGAACTCTCCCCGTCTTTAGGCACGCTACGCCACGAGATGACACGACGTTGGCGTGCACCTATTATTGTCCGCGCCTCGATCAGGCTGTCCGGTGGAGTTAAGACGAGTGAGATCGACGTATCCGCCGACGAAGAAATAATAAGTCTGAGTTTTCGGAGCCGCTACGATTTATCGTACATTCCGCGAACATCCCGCCCCGCTCGCATTACATCCGGTAGCGAAGGCCGATGGCGAGTGTCCGATCGAACGCGCGCGTGTCGCGTGGATAGATTTTAGCATAAGGCCCCTTGCCGAACGTATCGCGATAGACCTCGTGCGTGAGGTTGGTAGCGTTCACAGTTAACGTCAACCCGCTGCCGTCGAGTCGATAGCTCGCCGAAAGATCCAAGGAACCATAGGGCTGCGCAAACGCGGACGACGGTTGGACGGACGCTGCGTCCTTCAACGTCGTGTCAACCAAGAAGCTGCTTCGCCAGTTATAGGCCAGCCGCAGGGATACCGGTTCGTATTCGTAGATGCCGATCAGGTTGTAGGAATACTTTGAGACATTTGTATAGGCCGATGTCGCCGAACTGCGGGCGTTTATCCGCGTCCGCCCCTGGATGAAGGTGCCGTTCAGCTGAAGACCGAGGCCGCTCCACAGACCTGGCAAAGAACCGTAGAATTGAGTGTAGGCCAGCTCGGCGCCATCGAGATATCCCTGCCCGCCGTTGGCCGGACGTGTGACCGTATAGACGATCCCGCCAACATCTTCCGGGGATGTCGTGGACTGCACGTAGCCGATGATCTGGCGGTAAAACGCGGTGGCGGCGATGCTGTTGTTGGTCCCGAAATAGTATTCGATACCAGCGTCGGCGTTGTTCGATTTGACCGAACCCAGTTTCGGATTGCCTCCGCTGCCGAGGGCGACGAAGGTTGCCCCGCTGTAGAGCGACAACGTCGGATTAAGCTGTGAGAACGTCGGTCTTGAGACGGTCCGGTTGAGCGCCAATCGCGCAACCAAACCTCGCGTCAGGCCAAGCCGCAGATTGAAGCTCGGCATCCAGTCGATCGTATCGGTCTGGTTGCTCCACGGCGTGTAGACCATGGCGCGCGCCGATCCGCTGTTGCTGATGGTCAGTATATTGGCCCGAGACGTGCGCCGTGTGTCGACGGCGCGAACGCCGATGTTGCCAGTCAACGGCATCGCGCCAGCGCTGTATTCGAAATCCAGTTTGACGTAACCCGCCAGTGTACGTTCGCGGCTATCGAAATGCCGGCTCGGGTCTT
>Ga0207834_1000134_pt1 | contig 25760 bp, 20 predicted proteins | sample LuqExpMetagenom5_FD_187763 | JGI IMG/M metagenome (GOLD analysis project Ga0207834, IMG submission 187763) | Tropical forest soil microbial communities from Luquillo Experimental Forest, Puerto Rico - Sample 5 (SPAdes) | ecosystem: Environmental > Terrestrial > Soil > Tropical forest ...
TTCCTTGATGGTTTCTGCCATTTTCTTTTTCCTTTTCTGGCCCGCAGGGGCTGAAGCCCGGATGCGTCTCTGAGGACCTGTGCGGCACGGCTGAAACCGTACCCTTTCAAAACTTCCAAAACCCTGGGAGGGCAGTTGATTGCGCCGTCCCTACGGGACTTGGTTCAATCCTGCTCTCATTCCCAGCGCTGAAGCGCTGGGCTAACCTATATTGCGCCTACGGCGCGGGGCAATTCTGTCACTACAGCCGTCAAAGCCGGGAGCTATTCATCCGACAAGCTGCTGCCGGGGTTCTGCAGTTAACACCAGAATCACAGTCAACTTCAAGAACTGCGGCTACCTTCAAGAATCACAGCGAACTTCACGAATTGCTGACAACTTCAAAGGTTGTGGCAGCTTTCAAGCAGTGCAGCCAGCTTCAAGAACTGCGACAAACTGCAAGAGCTGCGACAATCTTCACGCACCGCAAACAACTTCAAGCATTGCAGCTAGCACAAGAATCACAGTCAACTTCGAGAACTGCCGCAACCTTCACCAACTGCTGACGACTTCAACGGTTGTGACAGCTTTCACGCATTGCAGCCATCTTCGAGAACTGCAGGGTGCTTCCTAGGAACGAAACGAAGATGGGTAGAACAGACTGCAAGTTGCTCTTGGTTTGCCACGTGCGAAGGCCCGACAACTGCCGGGCCTTCTGGTTGGTTTAGCGATCGACGCGTGCCGTTCCGGCCTTCATCACCTTCTTGACTTCAGAGAGCGATGCGGTAGAGGTGTCGCCGGGGGTGGTCATGGCCAATGCGCCGTGGGCCACACCGTACTCGATGGCGGTCTGCGCGCCGGCATTGGTCAGGAAGCCGTAGGCTAGACCGGAAGCAAAGCTGTCACCGCCGCCCACGCGATCGAGGATGTCGATATCGCGCTGAGGAACGTGGACAATTTCACCTTCGCAGAGAGCGATTGCGCCCCAGGCATTGCGGCTGGCCGTGTGAGCCGTACGCAGCGTGCTGGCAATCACCTTCAGGTTGGGATAGAGCGAGGCCACTTCGCGCAGCATCTCGCTGTAGCCCTCGATGGGCAGTTCGTTGAAGTCTTCGCTGACGCCCTTGATCTTGACGCCGAGCATCACCGAGAAGTCTTCTTCGTTACCGAGCAGAACGTCGACCTTCTTGACGATCTCCTGGTTCACTTCCTGAGCCTTCTTCTCGCCGCCAATCGACTTCCACAAGGACGGGCGATAGTTCAGGTCGTACGAGACCGGAGTGCCGTACTTGTTGGCCGCGTCCATGGCCTCGGCGCAGACTTCAGCGGTCGAGTCAGAGAGGGCAGCGAAGATGCCGCCGGTGTGCAGCCAGCGCGCGCCATTTTCGGGTCCAAAGATGGACTCGAAGTTGAAGTCGCCCTTCTTCACCTGGCTGATGGCGGTGTTGCCGCGATCCGAGCAGCCGACCGCAGCGCGCACGCCATAGCCGCGCTCGGTAAAGTTGAGGCCGTTGCGCACGGTGCGGCCAATGCCGTCGTACGGAAACCACTTGATGAGGCTGGAGTCGACGCCACCCTGGAGGATGAAGTCCTCCACAAGACGGCCAACCGGGTTGTCCGCCAGCGCGGTGACGATGGCGGACTTCATACCAAAGCAACGCCGCAGACCGCGGGCTACGTTGTATTCGCCGCCACCCTCCCACGCCTGAAAGGTGCGGGTGGTGTGAATGCGGCCCTCGCCGGGATCAAGACGAAGCATGACTTCGCCCAGGCTCACGCAGTCCCAACGGCGCTGAGAAGTGGGAATCAAAAGTTTTTCCATACCACAAATAAAATAACGCATTGAGGTCAGACCTGTATGTGATGGGAGCGCACATGAAGGCATGAAAGTTTACGTTTTGAGACGGTAAGGCCGGTGGTAGAGTGTGGAGAACGTTTTCCAGATGCGCGCCCGGACCGGTCTGTGACTGTGGGCACAACTTCGGGCGCCAGTGAGGATCAGTCGATGAGCTTGCAATTGTTTGATTTAAGCGGCCGCGTGGCCGTTGTGACGGGCGGGAATCAGGGCCTGGGGTTGAAAATCGCATTGGGATTGGCGCGGGCCGGCGCCGATGTTGTGCCCACAAGTCGGAATTTGCCCAAAGTGGAAGAAGCGGCCGCGGCCATTGAAGCGCTGGGGCGGCGGACGCTGCGTTGCGCCTCGGATGTGCTGGATCGCGCGTCCATGGTCCGGCTGCACGATGCCGTGCTGGCCGAGTTTGGCAAGGTGGACATTCTGGTGAATGCCGCCGGCGTGACGCACAAGCTGCCCACGCTCGAAGTTCCGGAGCCGGAGTGGGCGCGGGTGATGGAAACCAACCTGACCGGCACCCTGCGCGCTTGCCAAATTTTTGGCGCGACGATGGCCAAGGCAGGCTATGGGCGCATCATCAACATTGCGTCGATCACTTCCTTCGCCGGCTACTACCAGGTGGCGGCGTACTCGGCTAGCAAGAGCGCCGTGGTGTCCCTGACGAAGACGTTGGCGGTGGAACTGGCCGAGCAGGGCGTGAATGTGAACGCGATTGCTCCGGGCGTGATTCCCACGCCTCTCAACATCAAGCTGATCACCGGCACGCCGCGTGGCGAGGAGATTCGCATGCGCACGCCCATGCACCGCTTTGGCAAGGCGGAAGAGATTGTGGGGCCGGCGATCTTCCTTGCCTCCGAAGCTGCTTCCTTCATGACTGGCAGCGTGCTGGCAGTGGACGGCGGCATTACGGGAAGCGGAGTGAGCTGCTAGCCCTCCTGCACCGCTCAAAGCTGTCTCCTGGCAAATAGAAAGCCCTGCAGCCTACTCGAGCTGCAGGGCTTTGTGTTGGCAGAAAGAGACTACCTCTCGCGGGGCGAGAGTCCCATCTGGAAGGTAATCATCACCGAGCGGCCAGGGAGCAGGTTCAGTTGGTCGTTGGCGCTTTTCACGTAGGGCACCAGAGGAACTGCGGAGTTGGCTGCCGAGGAGATGGCTACCTGGTCGTGGTTGTCGAGGAGGTTGTTGATACTCAGCTTGATCTTCGAGCCATCGAAGAAGGAATTCTTGCGGATGGTGTAGTTCACGAAGAGGTTGCTCATCCAGAACGGATCGTAGGTCATGTTCTGGCCGCTACCGAGTGTGGTTGTGACGCCATTGATGACGCTGGTGGCGTTGCCGGCTGCGTCGTAGCGGGTGCCGATGCGCTTGTTGAAGAGGCCAAAGCTAATGCCCTTGCTCTGATAGGTGAGGCCTGCGCTCTCGGTATCGTGCGCGGCATTGGATACCCAGTAGGAGGGCATGGCGGCAAAGGCCGAACCCGTGGGAGTGGTGTAGGCATTGGCGGCTTCGTACTTGGCCTGACCGGCGGTGCCGTTCAGCACAAAGCTTAGAGTGCGGGTGAGGGCGATGTTGCCTTCTCCCTCGAAGCCGATGGTGTTGGAGGGAGCGGCGGCGTAGTAGTAGGTCATGCCGGCTGTGGAGTCGTAGTAAGAGGTGTAGTTGTTCTGGAAGTGAATATGGAAGACATCGGCATCCACGCTGAAGTGATTGGTGCGGAAGACGCTGCCGCCCTGTACGGTGTCTGCCGTGGTTGGCTTGGGCAAGGTGCCCACTTGCGCGCCGGTCGCATCAAAGACACTCGATGGAGGGATCACGCTGCCGCGGCCATACTGGCCGTAGGCTGACCAGTTGGAACGGATGCGGTAGTTGGCTTCAATGGAGGGCAGCCAACTGTTATAGAGTGCCGAGTGGTAGACGAAGGCATTGCCGCCCAGGTTGCCCACGGTTTTGCCGTCGGCGTATTGCTGCAGCGTCATGCGATAGAGCGCACTCTTGATGCCGGCCGTGATGGTCCAACGCGGGAAGCCGACGTATTGATATTCGAGGTAAGGCTGAACGGAATCGGTCCAGAAACGCTCGTGGAACTTCAGATCCTTCAGCACGGTTGAATCCACCCAGGTGCGGGGATCGCTGCCCACCTGATAACGATGCGTGGTGGTCCACTCCACCCAGGAGCCGAAACGCAGCACACCGTAGCGCGAGGCGGAGGCAAAGGTTGCAATCTCGCCGATGCGGTTGTACTGGTTGAGCTTGTTGATGCCGCTATTGGAGCTGAGGGCTTCGGTGATCGCGCTCAACGACTGGCCGTCGGGCACATCGGAGGGCAGCGCCGTGGTGATCAGATCCGAGTCCTGCTTGTTCTGATAGTGCTGATGGTTCGAATAGGAGTAGGTATAGGTCTTGGAGTTGACCGTCCAGCCACTGCCGAGATCGCTGTCCAGGGTAGCTACTTCAAAGTTGGTGGGGATGTGGTAGTTGTAGTAGCGGTACCACTGCGGATTGAGGGTTACGCCGTCGGCCTGATATTGATTGCTTTCCATCAGGTAGTTGTCGCCGTGATGAAAGAGCTGGCGGCGGGTGGCGTCGCTGTTGGGCGTGTTGCTGTCCACGATGATCGAGGTGCCAACCAAGGCGAAATTGGTGGCGCTGGTGAGCTTGTAGGTAAGCTTGGCCGTGGCGGCTGTGCGCTGCTGATAGTTGCCGGTCTGGTAGCCGTCGGAGTTCTGATGGTGGCCTTCAAACCAGAAGTTAGCCTTGTTGCTTGCGAATAGGCCGGAATTGAACTGTCCCAGATACTGCGTGGAGTTGAAGGAGCCATAGGATACGGCGTCCTGAATCTGCATGGAGTTCGAGAGCTTGGGCGAGAACATGTGGATGGAGCCGCCAAAGTTTGCAGGGCCCACATCGGATGCCGTGCCGGGGCTGCGGTCGAAATCGATATAGCTGATGGCAGGGGCGGGAACGTAGGCCCATGAGTGGTGGGTGGGATCGTTGGAATCCTGGAAGGGAACGCCATCCCAGGTCATGGTGTACATGCCATCCTTGAAGCCGCGATACCAGGTCTTGGCCTGGCCGTTGCCAATGCCATTCACGCTGAAGCTCATGGTGCCGGGCGCGGCCTGCGTAATATCGCTGAAGTCGGTCATCGGCGAGGTGAACTCACGGATGTACAGGCTGGAGATTTCCGTACGTGGGCTGGCGGCATCGAGCAGCGCCTTGACCGGAGCCAGTTGCACGGCAATCGAACTGTTGTCATCGGCTTCGACCACAACCTCTTCCGCAACGGAAGCGAGGATCAGCTTGACGTCAAGAGTCTGCTTATTGCCAGCCACAGTCACGATGCGTTCGACGGTACGAAAGCCTGTGGCGCTGATGGCAAGCTCATAGCGGCCGGCTTGCAGGCCGACGAAGGAATAGTAGCCGTCCTTGTCCGTGAGAGCGCGCTGCTGGGCGATACCGGCTGCGTCATTGAGGGTAACCGAAGCGCCGGCGAGAATCTTGCCACTGGCGTCTGCAACAGTTCCTTGTACGATACCGTTTGCGTTCTGCGCGGAAACTGGCGCAGTGAGCAGCGCCAGAGCAAGACCTACAACGACAGGGATAGTCTTCAGCCATCCACTCGTCATTCGAAGCATCTTTATTCTCCTTCTTCCTGTCTATGGTCAGGCGGTAGGGGATACCTCCTGCTGGAAGGAGCATATTGAGGGAATGTGAATGCGCGATTACCCAGAGAATAAGGCGGGGTTACATATTAACGTTGCTCCGCGAAATGACGGGAACGTCATCTAGGGTTCGCCCTTTATTTGTGAGGCTTTAAGCTTATCTTAAGTTTCATGGTGCGGGCGGCTGTGTGGCCGCCGCAAGGATGACCAGGATCAGGAGATGACAGGAATCTCTGCCACGCCGGCCGTGCCAAAGATGCGGCGATAGCGCTCCACTTCAGCCGGTTCGCCAAGGGCCTTGAGGTAGTTGTCGGAAAGTTTGACGCAGGGACGGCCATCCACTTCAGCCAGTTTGCAGACCAGGCTGACCGGATCGAAATCTTCGCTGCCCTGGGGGTTGCAACCGCGAAAATCATTGGTGAGCAGCGTGCCCCATCCGGCGCTAAAGCGGATACGACGTTCATCAGCCCAGCGTGCCGAATCGTTGAAGTCTTCCGCGCGCTGAAAACCTTGCGCCTGCGCGCCATTGCGCAGCCGACCACCGAAGTAAGCATGCAGCGCTAGAATCTGGTCGATATCGAGAGCATCGGATGCGATCAGGCGCTTCTGGCGCGGGTCGCAACCATGCTGTTCCAGCCAGGCAATGTACTCATCGCCGGCCGTAAAGGGGTCTTTGCTGTCGATACGTTGTCCGGTCCAATCGGCTACCCAGCCAGGGGCGTTGTCCAGAAACTGCGTAGTGCCGAAGGTGTCAGGCAGCAAGATCAGCAATTCGCCCTGATAGCTCTGTTGCCATAGCTCCAGCAAGCGGTATTGCGCCCGGGCCAGCTCATTATCGTTTTCAGCCATCGCCGCCAGAGCCATGGGCAGTTCGTGCGCATTGGTTCCGATGGCTTCCAGATCGTGTTTATAAGCCAGGTAGGTGTTGGAGGTGCCGCTGAAGCTGCTTCCGAGCACATTGCTCATGGCCGTGACCACGTATTCCTGCCACAGGAAGCTGTGCCGGCGGCGGGTGCCAAAGTCGCTCACCGCCAGCCGGGGCACGCCGCGCAGGCGCTCCATCTTTTCCCAGAGCCGGGTCTTGGCGCGGGCATAGAGGATGTCGAGTTCGAGCTCGCTCAGCCGTTTCAGGCTGGCACGTGTCTTGAGCTCGTCGATGATGGTGAGCGCGTAGATCTCCCACAGCGTGGTGGCCGTCCAGGAGCCGCTGAAGCGCAGATTGAATTGGCCATCCTCGACGGACAGCTCGTAATCGGATAGAGCAAAATCCTTTTCCAGCCACTCCAGAAACGCCGGCTCAAAGATGCCGCGTTTGCCGTAGAAGCTGTTGCCGGCAAGCCAGATCAGCTCGGATTTGTGAAAGCGGAGTTTCTTGGCTGCGGCAAGCTGCTCTTCAAGAGCTTCCAGTTCGATCATCTCGCCCAGGCGCACGGAGGGCATGCGGTTCTGCAGGATGAAAGTCGTCTGGGTCTGGGGAAAGTTCTTCCAGATGAATTGCAGCATGAGCAGCTTGTAGAAATCGGTATCAAGCAACGACCGGGTAATGGGATCGAGCTCCCAATTATGGTCGTGCGCGCGTCTGGCAAGATTCACAATCACGTTGACATTACTTTAACGGATGGCGGCGGGTGGGTGGAAGCAGCGGGCCTGTTCTGTGCAGGATGCGAAGTGCTGCAGCAAGCGAGGCTGTAGTGCGGATAGGCCTTTGTGCATTGCACCTTTCTCACGTTGGGCCATAGAATCGCTTGAGGATCAACACAGGGTCAACGCACAGCCCGCTTGAGTTTGCGCCGGTGTGCCGCATCGCAAGTCGAACGAGGGAGTCAGAAAGATGAGTGGATTGAAGAGCTGGCTGGCAGAGGGATTGCTGATCACCGATGGCGCCTGGGGCACGGAGCTGCAGGCACGCGGATTGGAAGTGGGCTCGGTGCCCGATATGTGGAACCTGACCCATGCCGATCGCGTGGAAGAGGTGGCTGCGGCCTACGTGAATGCGGGCAGCCAGATTGTGCTCACCAATACCTTCCGCGCCAACATCATTACGCTGCATGAAAAAGCGGCGGAGGAACTGGACGCGATCAATCGCGCAGGCGTGATGCTCTCCAAACAAGCGGCCGGAGGGAAGGCGCGCGTGGTGGCGTCTATCGGGCCGACGGGCAAGCTGCTGGTCTCCGGCGAAGTTGACCCCTCAACCGTGCGTGCAGCGTTTGCCGCGCAGGCGCGTTCGCTGGCCGCAGCGGGCGCCGATGCGTTGCTGATCGAAACGATGAGCGAGATCGACGAAGCCAGGCTCGCGGTTGCAGCGGCGAAAGAGACTGGACTCCCGGTGATCGCCTCCTTCGCCTTCGATTCTGGCAAAAAGAAGGATCGTACCTTGATGGGAGCTACCCCGGAAGCAGTGGCCGAAGCGATGGCGGAAGCCGGCGCTGACGCGGTGGGCGCGAACTGCGGCGTGGGCGTGGAACTGTCCATCCCCATCTGCGAGCGGCTGCATGCGGCTTGCGATCTGCCTATCTGGATCAAGCCGAATGCGGGCCTGCCCACGGTAGAGGCGGGAGCGATTCACTACCACACCTCCGCCGAATTCTTTGCGTCGCACTTCGCGCAGTTGCGCAACGCAGGAGCTTCGTTTGTGGGCGCTTGCTGCGGCTCGAATCCGGAGTTTATCCGGGCGTTGGTGGCAGCACGGATCTGAGGGAAGCAGCGCACTATGATACGGAAGCACAAAGCGCTTGGCTTGGCTGTGGCGGTCGTACACACCCTGCCAGAAACGCGTACCAACGCGCGTCATAAAGCAATTCGACAACAATAAGCATGGTACGCTTTGTCTCGCTTCATCTACGACGCCGTCTCCGATTCATCTTCCTAGCGCAGCGGCAGACCACCGGTCTCGTTCTACCGGCAAAGAACGGGACGCGGAATCCGGCAACGACTACTTCGGGGCAAGGTACTACGCAAGCTCAATGGGCCGGTTCCTGTCTCCGGATTGGGCGTCAAATCCTGTGACCATTCCTTTCGGAAACATTGCCGATCCACAGTCTCTGAATCTCTACTCTTACGTCGAAAACAACCCCCTCGTCCGGTTCGATCCATACGGTCACTCAAAAGACTGTGACGGTGGGGGGTGACCCGAGCGTGGTCTGCATGGTCACTACGGCGTTCGATTGGCTGAAAAGCCATTTGGGGGTGGTGGCGGAGGCGGTTGTACCGGCACATGCCTTGCTCAGAATCCAGACGGGGTTACTCATGGTATCGGATATTGCCGCAAACCTTTAGCGTTAACTTCGGTGCAACCGTTGAGGCTGGTCTGGGAGCAGGATATGCGCCGCCATTCGCCAACTGGGGAGCGGGTGCACAAGCATCGCACTACAACACCTGGACCAGCTCTCCAGCGTGGCTATATAGCACGGATCAAGCTCTTCCAAAGTTCGGGACGCAAGAGTGAGGGACAGATGACCGATGAAGTCTTGACAAATTTAGTTAGCGGATCGATTATGGCGTGCTTCGGCGGGCTTATCGCAGTCTTACCTCACCGCTTCTTGCACCCGTTCAAAGGCAAAGCCGTGCATCATTCGAAGTCTGCGATGACGTTTATGCGTATAGGCGGCTCCATCGTCTGCATCGGGGGAATTCGGTTTGTATCGATTGGCCTCTGGGCAATCTGGAATGCTGGCCGCTGAAGGCAAGGCGGGCGCTTGGACGTGCTTGTATCGCCGAGGTGAACGTCTTCTCTACTTGAGCGGAGCCGCTAATTCTCTCGCAACTTCGAGACGCAAGATGATGTTGCCTCGATGAGCCACCGGCATGTAGGCGATCCTTACTTGCAGTCCCGAACGGATCGGGCCGCCATGGGAGGCGGTATTGTGAAAGCCGGGACCGGCTCCGTAATCGGAATAGCAGAAGAGTTTCTCCTCGACGGAAAAGCATTCGTTCTTGTGACCGTCATACGGCATTGGGTCAAAGTTCGTGACTTGGCCTTCGACAACGTGGTAGTTGCCCTTTTGAAAACTTGACAGAGCGTTCGTGTCCAGATGCAGGAGGCGTGGGGCAGGAACGCACAAGAAAAACACACCGATAGCACAAAGGCTTGTTGCAACGAGCCATCGGAACGATTTCAAAGAGTGCGGCTTCTTGAGAATGAAAAACGTGACACCGAAAGCCAAAGCAACGATCCCGAAGAGAACTGGGACGAGCTTCACTAAATCGGCGGGAGATGAGTAGGTTTGCCCCGCCGCGATCTGGTAGACAGTGACGTAGTTTGGGGTCATCGAACGCAGTCTAGCACGAAGCGAACTGCCCTCCTAGTGAGCGTTCAATATCTGTCAAGCATTCCAAGAGCACGCCGCCTACGGCGTCGGGAGTATAGGGGTAGGACACGTCACCCCGGAATGGGGGCTGCGCGGGATTTGCGTATTTATAACAGCATGCCGCATACTATGCGGTTTCTTTTTTGTTGTCTGGTGCCCCTTGTGTATGCCAGACAAGCGGAAGGAGTGAAAGCCTGTTGAGAAAAAACAAAAAAGCCTCCGGTGTCCCGGAGGCTTTTTGCCGTGCCCGCGTCTGTTGGTTTACAGAGTCGCGAATGCCTCAGCCGCACCCTTGGTGAGGATGGTGTAGAGCTGCTCGGTAACGACCTCAGCCAGGCCGGGTACCGTACGCAGATCCTTGCTCCACCAGGAGCTCTGAGCAAGTGCGCCATCCACAAGCTTGGCCGCGCCGGCCTTGGTGCCGTCAAAGGCAGCCCAGGCTGCGGCAAACCACTCCAGGATGTCGTGGTTGTCCTTGATCGGATACTCCTCGCCGTTGCGCGAGCCGATCAGGGCGCCGTTGCGGATCTCGGTGCCGCGATAGAAGGCCAGCAGGGCAGAGATGCCAAAGGCCAAACGCACAGGGACCGCGCCCTTCTTGGCCACGTACTGCTCAAGGATGGGCAGGTTGCGGGCGGTGTACTTGGAGACCGAGTTGAGCGAGATGCTCAACAGCTCATGCTGGATGAAAGGATTGGCAAAGCGCTCCAGCACCGCGGCAGCAAAAACATCCAGCTCGGCCTTGGGCAAGGTGAGCATGGGGATGATCTCCTGGTTCAGCATCTTCTCGATGTGGCCATGGATGATGGGATCCTTCATGCAATCGCCCACGAAGGTTTTGCCGGCCAGATACGCGCCGAGCGACATGCCGGTGTGCGAGCCATTCAGGATGCGGACCTTGCGCTCGCGGTACGGCGTCATGTCGGTGGTGAAGACCGCGTCGAAGCCGCACTTCTGCAGCGGCAGTTCCTCACGCAGCGACTCCGGTCCTTCGATCACCCAGAAGTGGAAGACCTCGGAGGTGTCAAAGAGCACGTCTTCGTAGCCAACCTTCTCCCAGAGCTGGCCGATCTCGGCCTTCGGGTATCCGGTGACGATGCGGTCCACCAGGGTGTTGGTGAAGATGCAGGCGGCCTTGATCCACTCCACGAACTCGGGAGCCAGCGACCAGTTGGCAGCCATGTCGAGCACGGCCTTCTTCAGCTTGTCGCCATTGCGGTCGATCAGCTCGCAGGGGAGCATGACCAGGCCCTTGGAGGCATCGCCCTGGAAGGTGACGAAGCGCTCGAACAGGAAGCGGGTCAGCTTGCCAGGGAACGAGGCCTGGGGCGTGTCGCTGAACTTGTCCTCGGGCTTGTAGACGATGCCGGCTTCAGTGGTGTTCGACACCACAAAGCGAAGATCGGCATTGTGCGCGCAGGCCAGGAAGTCGGCGAAATGGATATAGGGATCGATGCCGCGGCTGATGGAACTGATCAGCTCGGTGCGCTCCACAACCTTGCCATTCTCCACGCCGCGCATCAGCAGGGTATAGAGGCCATTCTGCTGGTTGATTTCGCGGATGGTGCCACGAGCAATGGGCTGTACCACGGCCACACGGCCATTGAATTCGCCCTTCTGGTTCATGCCGTGGATCATCCAGTCAACAAAGCCGCGCAGGAAGCCGCCTTCGCCAAACTGCACTACCCGTTCCGGCAGGGCTGCGCCCTTCTCCACAATTTCAGCGCTGAGCTTGGGCAGTACTGTCGTAGGAGTCGTCACAGAGTTACACCATCCTTCCAAATCGATATCTCGCGATATCCGTTGATTTCGCTCTGGGTGCGCTTGCGCCCCGATGCGATGTCCAAAATGAGATCGAAGAGTCCGTCGGCCAGCTCGTTCATGCTTGCCGTGCCGTCGGCCACGGGGCCCGCGTTAAAGTCGATCCAGTTCTTCTTGCGCTCGGCCAGCGGCGTATTGGTAGAGATCTTGACCGTGGGAGCGGGGAAGCCCATGGGGTTGCCGCGACCGGTGGTGAACAGAACCATGTGCGCGCCCGCGCCGCTCAGCACAGAGCCGGAAACGCCATCGTTGCCGGGGCCGTTGAGCAGAGCAATGCCGCCCAGCTTGGGCTGAGCTTTTTCGCCATAGCGCAGCACCTGTGCTACCGGAGCCGTGCCACCCTTCTGCACGCAGCCAAGGGATTTTTCGGCGAGCGTGGTAATGCCGCCTTCCTTGTTGCCGGGCGAAGGATTCTCGTCGATGGGCTCATTGTGCTTGCGGAAGTACTCGCGGAACTCGTTGACCAGGTCCACGGTGGAGTCATACACCTGCGCGGTGCAGGCGCGGCGCAACAGCACATCCTCGGCGCCGAACATCTCCGGCACTTCAGTCAGAATGGTGGTGCCGCCCGCTGCGGAGAGCTTATCGGCAATGCGACCAACCAGTGGATTCGCGGTGATGCCGGAAAGACCATCGGAGCCGCCGCACTTCATACCCACAATCAGCTCGCTGACCGGAACCGGTTCACGCTTGAACTGGCCCGCATAGGCGGCCAGCTCGGCCACAACAGCTACGCCGGTGGCCACTTCGTCTTCCGCTTCCTGGGCATTGAACGAACGGATGCGGCCAGGCGTTTGCTCGCCCACGATCTTGAGGAAGTCGGCTAGCTGGTTGTTTTCACAACCGAGGCCGAGCACCAGCACCGCACCCGCGTTGGGGTGGCGGACCAGCGCGGCCAGAAGCTTCTGGGTGGCAACCAGATCGTCGCCGAGCTGCGAGCATCCGAAGGGATGGCTCATGGTGTAGATGCCATCCACGGTGGGATACTTGCCGGCCAGTTGCTGGCGCGCCTGCTCCACGATGCGCGCGGCGGTGTGATTCACGCAGCCGACGGTGTTGATGATCCAGACTTCATTGCGGATGCCAACCGAGCCATCGGGGCGACGGAAGCCGTCGAAGGTGCGGGCAGCGTCCTTGCTGGGAGTAACGGCTGAGGTGGCCGAGGTAAAGCCGCCGCGCTCCAGCTTGCCTTGCAGGGCACTGGCCAGATTGTGCGAGTGAACATGCTCACCGGGAGCAATCGCCATCTTGGCCACGCCGAGCGAGTAGCCATACTTGATGACGGGCGCACCTTGAGCGATGGGCTGAAGAGCAATCTTGTGGCCAAAAGGAACGTCGGAGGCAGCAGTGAGGCCACCTTCCAGGCTCTGGCCTTTGCGAACCGGTTGCAGGGCAACCAGGACGTTATCGGAGGGATGGATGTGTAAAGTTGAAGGCAATCGTGTCTCGCAATGTGGCAAAAAGTTTCACAATACCGCAGACAAAGTTCACCCGCGGCAGGAGAAGCGGTGAAAATGACGCACGAACAGAACGGTACAGCCTTTGGTCAGACCTCTTGCGCGGCACACAAATCCACCCCGCAAAGTCATTACTAAGGCTCCAGCTTCAAAAGGCTTAGGGATATCCTGTCCCGTGGCGCAAGCCACCGGTCAGCCCTCCATTTCCTTATCGGCTGGCGATGCAGGCCTCAATAGCGTGGTCGGCCACTGAGACATCTCTACACACAAAGTGTGACCGGAAACAGCGCGACTAGCTGTGCTGAACGTCACGGTTGTTCGACGGGCGAACAAAATGCGAGGTTCAACAGCGCGCAGACCGGTCAGACCACAGAACTATTTTACCGTTTTTTTCAGAAACGTTCTCTCTCCATGCGAACCGCAGGTGCTGTGCCGGCGGGCAGAAAAAAGGGGATGGATTCATGTGAATCCATCCCCGGGGAGCGGTCGATACGAGCCTATTTGCTTGCGGTCAACAGACGCACCGGACCCATCAGGCCGGATGGCACTGGTTGCAGGTTGTTCATGTCCTGCATCTCAAAGCGCTTGCCATAGACGGCGTAAAGAGCGGTGAAGTCGTGTGGGCCGTTGCCAGCCATCAGGTTGATAGCGGTATTGGCCACGCTGACCTCGATGGAGTTGTTGCCTGCGCGCAGTGCATCCGTAATGTCGATCTGGTAAGGCGGATGCCAGAGCGAGCCAATCTGCTTGCCGTTGATCTTGATAGTAGCGGCCTCGCGGACGGGCGGATCGAGCAGGGCACGAATACCGTTCGCGCCTGGAGGCCGAGGATCGGTGGTCTGCTGACCCTGACCGAAATCAAGAAGCACGCGGCCATTCTTGAGCGCCGCAGCGTCGACTGTGACGTTGCGCGAGTAGGTAGCGACGCCGGAGAAGAACTTGCGGCCTTCCATCTCCGTCCAACTGGTCAGCGCGGGGAGGCTGGTCTCCTTCTTGTTGCTGTCAAAACGCACCGTCCAGTTGGTGCTGATATCGGCCAGGGTGTTCTGCTTGAGGCTGACGGTGGCGGGGATCGAGCCCTTCGCGCTCAGCACGTAGACACGCGACTCGTACGGCGCCAGTTCGAGAGGGAAGCGCTTGCCGGTGGTGTTGGCAGCGGCAAAGAGTACGTTGCCGGTGTCGGGGCTCCAGGCTTCGAGCGCGGGTTGAGCCGCACGGAAGGCCACTGTTCCGGTGATGGCCTGGTTGGAGCTGTTCACCAGGTAGTAGATGTCCGAGCCATCCACCTTGCGATGGATAAAGCCGAGCTGATCCACCTGTCCCTTTGCATCCACGTCGGGAGCGAGAGCTGTATGCAACGCGGCGGCAAGCCCATCGATCGACGCGATGGCAACGCCCTTGTGTCCGGCAGCCTGGAAGATCTCCCGGGTGATGGAAACCACCGCGGGGGAATCGTCCTGATCCTTGAGGCCGGGGGCAAGCGTGGCCTGCGCGCCGATGCCGATCACCTTGCCGTTGCCGGCAGCATACTCGGCAATCTTCTTGTACGTAGCCAGCGGCATGCGCTCCGTGGTGGGGATGACCAGAACCGGGTAAGGAATGGAGCCCAGTTTGTCGATCATCCTGGCATCGATGTAGTCGACGTTATAGCCGGCATCGAGGATGGTTGTCATCAATGCCGGAGGGATGTGCTTCTGCATTTCGCCGGTAATGGCCAGATCCATGGATGTGGGGCTGAAACCGGCCTGCGCATCGTCTTCCGGCAGCAGAATCGCGATATCGTTGGCGGCCTTGCCCTGGCACAGGAGCCAGCTCATGCGGCCGAGATAGGCCGTGATGTCGGGCATCACGGTGAACCATGGATTGTGTTGATTGAAGACGGCAGCGGCATAGAGCGACCAGCCGGGTTCGCCTGCTCCCGCAGGAGAGTAAGGCCAGCCGTGGCCGACAAACTGATTAACGCCTTCGAGCAGCATGCGGTCGGCTTCCACCTTCATGTCGAGCGGGGTGGCGCGGAAGGCAGGAGAGTGCAGCCAGGTCCAGGTTTCAGCACTGGTGACCGGGTTGCCGGTCAGATGATTGGCCGAGCTGGCCCAGCGGGTAAAGCTGAAGGCGCGCCATTGCGGACCCTCGCCCTCGGGCAGCGCCGGAATGGTTTCGTCCGCCAGGATGACGGCGGGCACGCCGTAGGTCTGGGAGCGGAACTTGGTCCCGTGGGCCTCGGCAAACTGGGTGACGGGGATCAGGTAGTTGTCGCGGACCAGATCACTCATGGTCACGCCCCAGTCATGGCGGATGGCGTCGGCTTCAGGCGTGTTGCCCGCCAAAAGCTCCGGCAGACGGGCCACCAGATCGTAGCCACGGCGCTTCTGGAACTCTTCGGCCATGGTGGGAGTCCAGTCGGAACCGTAAACTTCGAGCGAGTCGGAGAAGACGGAATAGGGCACATCCGTACCAAAGGCCTTAACCAGGGGTTCGCCCACCTTGGCCAGATGGTTGTCTACGGCCACCCGCGACATGTGATCGAGCACAAAACCCTCCGCCCCCAAGGCGGCACGCTTGACCATCTGCAGGGTGTGGGTCTGGATAAAGTAGAGCGCGACACGCTCGCCCTGGCCTTCCGGCACAGCACCGGCCGGATCAAAGCGGACGGCGTGCAGCGCATCGAAGCTGGATTTGCTGCCCTGGGTAACGAAGGCGGCGATCAGGCTCTCACCCTCCGTCAGATGCGGCGCCTTGACGTGGGCGCCTTCCACGGGCGCGTACTCCACCCGAAGCCGCGTGGCAGCCTGGGCAATGGGCGTATTGGGGCCGCCAAAGGGCCACCCTGAGCCGAGCGTGATATCAACGCGGAGACCCAGCGAGCGCGCCTTCTGGTTGGCGAAGGTGACGGCTTCCAGAAATTCCGGCGACATGTAGCGCAGATTCTTGATGCCCTTGGCCTGGTCGTCGAGCAACATGGGGTAGACAGGCTGGATTTCAACGCCGCCGATGCCGGCCTTCTGCATCGTCTCCAGCTCCGTAGCAAGTTCCTGCTTTTCCACGGCGGGGCCGAACCACCACCAGCGCATCATGGGGCGGGCCTCCTGCGGCGGATTCAGGAACTTTGCATGAAGATCGGAGCTCGATGGACTCTGCGCCACCAGGGCGCAGGTTGCCGCTGCCGCTAGAGCTAGAAGCGTTGCGGCGCGGAATGGGCTCCGGAGAGCTGGTTTTATTGATGAGCGAAGCATGGCGTTCCTCCTGCCAAATTGTTTCCCAAAAAGAATATCCCGCCCGGCTGCACTCTGCCAGCCCGGCGGGATATTTCTTTTATTCGGTTTTAAGTGCTTCTAGTAGTTGAGTTCAAGGATGCTAACCGAGTAGGGAACCAGGGTCTGGTTAAACTTGGGGCCAGCGATCTTGACGGTGGACTCCACTGGGACGATTTCGGTCGGATGGTCAATGCTGTTGGTGGCGTTGGGGCTCTTGCCGCTGAGGGTGATCAGCTTGGCTTCCGGAGCCACCTTGTCCACGCCGCTCAGCGAGATCGCTAAGGGCTGGGCTACGCCGGTGGCATTGACCAGCTTGATGGTGAGCTTGCGCGCCTTTTCGTCGCGGGTGGCCACGGTGTAAACGCGTGAGGGCGTGCCCGCCAGCGTGGTCGGGACCACTTCCGTGCCAATGTGGCTATAGAACATGGCCTGGGCGTAGTAGCTGGGCGAGCCGTAGCTGGAGAGGGCGTTGTAGCCGATCAGGTCCGTGGCCCACTGCATGCCCTTGGTGTTGACGTTGGTCAGCAGCGGAGCATAAGCGGCCATGATCACGTGGTCGCTGTTGCGCTCCATACTGGTCATCCAGGCGGAGTCGGCCAGAGCCGCTGCCAGGTTGGGGGTGGGATCGCCTTCACGGGTGGCCCACTCGCCCACGAAGATTTTCGGTCCGTTGCGGTCGGCCTTGTCATAGCGGCCTACCAGCTCGTACATGGCTTCGGTGGACTTGTAGTAGTGGTCGTCGATGATGTCGGGGCGGATGCTGTTGACCGGAGTGGTGGCGATCAACTGCAACTGCGGATACTTGGCCTTGATGGCTTTGTAGAACTGGGCGAAGCGGCCATCGTAGGACTTGGAATGGTCAAACTCGTCTTCGTTGCCGATTTCAACGTAGTGCAACGCGAAGGGAGCCGGGTGGCCGTTCTTCACGCGCTCTGCGCCCCAGCGGGTCTCGGGACCGCCAGTAAGGTACTCGATCTCATCCAGCGCATCCTGCACATGGGGCTCGAGGGCCGGACCGGGCTCGATGTGTTCCTGCTCCAGCGAGTAGCCGGCGTAGACGGCCAGTACGGGCTCCATGTTCAGGTCTTCGCACCATTCCAGGAACTCGAGCAAGCCCATGCCATCGGAGGAGCGGTAGTTCCAGGGGCTTGGATGGGTAGGACGATTCACCCAGGGGCCAAGGGTCTCCTTGAAGTTGAACCGCTCATTGATGTGATTGCCTTCCAGGTAATTGCCGCCGGGCAAACGCAGGAAGGTGGGACGCATGGCCGCCATCTTCTCCATCAGGTCGATGCGGTTGCCATTCACGCGATTCTTGTAGGTGGGTCCAAAGAGGCTGACCAGATCCAGCCAAAGGGTGGCGGGCTGGGTGACTGTCAGCGTCAGATGGTTATTCGAGCTGGTTGGCACCGCGCCCGTCTTGAGCGTGAACTTGTATTCCTTCCACTGGTCGCCGATGGAGGCAACGGAGGTGGAGGCGGCAACCTCGGCCGTCTGATCGTTTTCGAGGGCCACAGAGACGGTCAGGCCCGCCTTGTCGGTCTTGGCCCAGAAGGAACCGGTGTAGGTGGTGTTGGCACGGACCGGGATGCCCCAGTAGCCGCCATTCTCAACTCCAGCGGGAGAGCTGGCATCCGCTGCCTTCACCGTGACCTTCAGGCTGTGGGTGATGGCTGAGCTCGGACCGGACTTGCCATCCAGGTCAATCGCCACCGAAGAGTTTGCACCGCGCATGACGGCGGGCCAACTGGTGAGCGAGCCCCAGCCACGGCCGGGAACGCGGTCGCGAATCAGTTCGCCGTAGAGGCCGCCATCGTAGGAGAAGTTGATCTCCTCGGTCATCAAGCCATAGAGCGTCGGACTGACCTTCGCGGTGGGCTTGTCCACCTGGATGGCCAGCGTCGGTTTCTGGGCAACCAGGCACAAAGGCATTGAAACAGCAGCGAGAAGAGCAAGGGCGGAAAACGTTCTTTTCATAACGCTGCCATACTAGCTGGAAGGGGCGGTCTTTGACAACAGGAAAAGGTTTTCTCGCGGGGCGTTAACGCTGTTCCTGGGAGAATCCGCGCATGTGCCGGGGAAGGAATTCCCCGGCGGCGTTCTAGGCTTCGATGGACGCGCGGATCGCGTGCAAGGTTTCCGCGCTCAGAATCGGCATCGCGCCGGATTGAGAGGCTACCCAGCTACCCCAGCGGTTCGCTGCTCGGTTCAGCATCTCTAGGCTGGCGCCGCGCAGCTTGTAGTGGGCCAGCGCTGCGGTAAACGCATCCCCAGAACCGATGGTGTCCGCTACCTGGACCGGGTATCCGGGATGGTCGTTCCATTGCTCGCGGCAAACCAGCAGGCTGCCATGGCCGCCACGGGTAACGGCCACCATCTCCAGCTCCGGAAACTCCTCGAGTAGCCGTTGCGCGCCCATGCGAAGTCCATCGTTATCGAGTCTTTCTTCAACCGTCATGCCCAGAAGGTTCAGCACCAGTGGCAACTCGGTCTCGTTGAGTTTGACCACGGTGGCCAATTCCAGCGATTCCTGCAGGATCTCGCCCGAGTAGAACGGCGCACGCAGGTTGACATCGAAGATACGCACGCAACGCGCCTTGGTCTGCGCCACCAGCGTCTGAATCGTCTGGCGGGACTCACGGCAGCGCTGCGCCAGTGAGCCGAAACAGATGGCATCGGCTCGCTCGGCCAACTGCACCCAGGCGCCGGTCAATTCCAGAAAGTCCCAGGCCGAGGGTTCGTGGATGGTGTACTTCGGCTCGCCCAATTCGAACTGCACGGTAACCTGGCCGGTATCGTGGACGGGATCAACTTCGATCTGGCTGGCGTCGACCGGCATGGGATCGAGCGCATCCACGGCAGCCTGTCCCAGTTGATCGCGGCCGATGCGGCTGAGAATGGCGGCGTGATCACCGAGCCGTGCGGCCATTACCGAAAAATTGGCCGGAGCGCCGCCCAGACGGGGCCCTTCCGGCAACATGTCCCACAACAATTCGCCGATACCGAGAATCAGATGCGGTTGACCGATCTGTACATCGTGATTTGGTTCCATTTCCGCCGATCATTTCCGGTACGGCCCTGCAAGGAGCGCACCCAAATTCGAAAGCCCTGGAGCAACATGCAGGTGACATTCCCCTGAGGCCCTGACTCCAATTGCCGTTCTACCCCAACGCGCGGCAACACTGCTCTCACTCTGCCGGGACTTCACTTGCCCGGTTTTGTCCTAACAGATTTTCGTGTTCCGCCCGGTTTCGTCAACTGCGAAGGTTCAGTTGCGTTCCGGTCCAGCGGAAGACGGAACATTCTTCCCAATTCAGTGCAGCGTATTCGCCATTGGGCTGGGCATTCAAAATGGTTCGATCCGCTACCGCATCCACGCGCCAGCGGCGCACCTGGCCGCTCCACAGGCGCGTCCAGCCAGGCTGAGAGCGAATGAGCAATTCGTGCTCATGATTCACGTAGAGAAGATCTACCTGGTTTTCCCGGCCTTTCAGGACACGGGACCAGTTCTTGAGTAGCTTCTTCAGCACCGGCGCTTCAAAAGGATTGAAGAGAAAAATGACGCAAGGGCCGGGCGGCAGCTTGAAGTTGAGGGCATCGGCGCAGTGCATGCGCAGCGGCGTTTTGGCGTAGCACATCTTGCGCCACAGCGCCATATTGCGGCGACCAATCCGAGCCAGCGTGGGATGAAACTCCACGCCGACCACGGCCCGGAAGCGATACTCGGAGGCCACCAGCATGGCGCGTCCCATGCCTGCACCCAGATCGACAAAGGTGTAGGCATCGATGTCGTGCATGGGCTTGGTGCGACGCCAGCGGGCCAGCAGATCGCGCTGCACGCTGGGGGCAACGGCGTAGTATGCGGTGGCGTGACGCTCATTGGGCTGGCCGCACTTCAGGTCGCGCCCGGCTACCAATCCGCTGGTCCGTACTCCAAATTCGATGTCGAAGGGGTGGCGGGTATATCCCTCGTCCACACGCAGACCCTTGAGACGTCGTCTCGAAGGTGCTGCCTGTGGAACAGCCGCCGTTTTGCTTGATGGCACGGTCACGCTTCGACCCTAGCACAAACTGCAGGTTTTCCGGCATGAGCTGCGCCACCGTACACGCGAAGCAAATAGCCGAATTGCGGCTTGAGGAAGTCCGAATCAAGCAAAAAGAAACGGGCCGCGGAATCATACCGCGGCCCATTGCATGTGGTCAGGCGATCGGTTAGAGAGTCTGCTTCTCTGTCTTGTCGATCGTGACGTCCTTGAAGGCGCGCGACCAGCCCACGCGCACGTCCGAGACGTTGCGCAGCTCCAGATTGGTCTGTACAGGGGCGGTGATGGCGAACAGGTCCGCGCGATGCACGTCTTCCAGCCAGATAGCAGGACGTGGTTCTGCCCCGGAAGGCGCGATCTCCACGTGGCTCATCTCCAGGTTTTTCAGGTGGCGGATGAAGAAGCCATGGCAGGGAGTTGGGCCAAAGTGCAACAACTCGGGGTAGCCCTCCTCAATCTCGGGAACCTGCAGACCGTGCCAATCCGGCATCGGCTTCAGCTCTTCTCCCCAGTGGACACGCATCTGCGTGGGCAGTCCCTTGTGGCCAAAGTAGCAGTCCGCAATCTTTACATCTTCGATGAGATTGCCGGGAACGCCGGAGATAAGAGCCGCGGTTGATGCATTCGAGTTGTAGCTGACCAGGTTGGAGATTAAGATCCGGCGTAGCGTGCCGGGCCGCATCGTGTCCTTGGGGCCACGGTTGCGGCGATTTAAACGCAGGAACAACGGGGCGTCCACGGAATCGCGAATGGTGTTGCCGGTGATGGAGATGTCTTCAAGAAAAGCGCCATCGGAACTCTCCAGCGCCATGCACTTTGAGCCTTCGATCACATTGCCGGTGATGGTGATGTTGCGGAAGCCGCCATTCGATTCAGTACCGCACTTGATGCGGCCCTGGCGGGGGATTGGCGTGTCTTCAGGAAACTTCTTCCAGGCGCCGGAGTGCACGCTGCCAAGCTCGTAGCAGCCGGTTACGTAATTGTTGGCGATGGTCACGTTGTCGGTGGGGCGCTGATAGCCGAGCGCATAGCTGGACTTGGGGCAGATGCCGTCGTCCCAGGGCGAATTGACCGTGCAGTTCACCACGCGCACATTGCGGCAGCAATCGATGTCGAAGCCGTCACGGTCGGTGTCCACCAGCAGGTTGTCGATGGTTATGTTGTCTACGCCGGTGGCCAGCAGGGCAAAGTGGCCGCCCTTCAGAATGGAGAAGTCGCGCAGCAGCACATTGCGGCAGTTTTTGAAGGCGAGCGTCTTGTTGCCCACGCCCGGCTGCTCGGCCACAAACGGCGCATAGCCGCCGCGCACAGCCTTGCCGATGCCGTGGCTCAGGCCTTTACCAAAAATCAGGCCGGGTCCGAGAATGGCGAAGTCATGTTCGTTTTCCGCATAGAAGAGCGAGTTGCGCCAGTGATTGTGGCCAAAATCCTGATAGGGAAGCCAGGGATCGTTCGGCTCGGCCGCATCGTACACACCGCCGTTGTAGCCGGTGGTATCGCCGGGCTTGGGCGAGTCGGCCGCCAGGATGGTGCAGCCACGCGAGAGATAGAGATCCACATTGGATTTGAGGTGAATGGTGAAGCAAACGTACGTACCTGCCGGGAAGATCAGGGTTCCGCCACCTGAAGCCGCCACCGCCGCAATCGCCTTGTTGATGGCGGGCGTGTCGATGGTCTTGCCGTCCCCCGTCGCACCAAAGGTGCGCACGTTGGAAACCGCTTCCACCGCATGGGCTGGAGCTTGGGCTTCAGCCAGCGGCACATGCCCGACCGAAGCGGCAAGGGCAGCCATTGGAGAGTATTTCAAAATGTCACGTCGCTGCATAACGCCGCAAGCATAGCAGGCGGCGATAGACTTTGGGAAATTGTTTTATATGGGAAATAAACGGTAGCGCTACCGGATGCAGCAGGCCTTTTCCAGAGCGCCGCGCTCGGCTTTCATGGCCTTATCGCTCTGAACGGAGGCCAGGGTGCGTTGCAGGATGTCGGCCGCACCGGCGTGGGGCGGCACGGCGAGGCGGTAGTGCATCCATTTGCCTTCGCGCCGGGCCTCCACAATGCCTGCGCGACGTAGCGCGGCCAGATGCTGTGAGATCAAGGGCTGCGGCAATCCCAGGGCATCCACAAGATGGCAGACGCAAACCTCGCGCTCGCCGATCAGATTGAGCAAGCGCAGCCGCACGCTGTTGCCCAGGGCCTGGAAGAAGCTTGCCAGATTGAAAGAGTGAGTCGCCATCCTTTCTTGATTGTATGCGATTTGACGAATGTGTCTAGAGGGATTATATTCGCGATATCGCATATGAGAGGAGCGTCATGAGCAGCATTCTCGATACCGTGAAGTCCAAATATGCGGCTGTAGCCGCCAGCACCTTGAGCAGTGAGCACGCGGGAGTGGCAGCCGTGGCGGAAGCCTTTGGCTATTCCGCCGAAGAGTTGCGCTCGATTCCGGCTGAGGCCAACATGGGGCTTTCGTGCGGTAACCCCACCGCCATGGCACATCTGCGCGAGGGAGAAGTGGTGGTGGATCTGGGCTCGGGCGGCGGGTTGGATGTGTTTCTGGCCGCGCAGAAGGTGGGCCCGGCAGGCAAGGCCATCGGCATTGACATGACGCCGGAGATGATCGCGCGGGCGCAGGCCAATGCGCAACGCGTACCAGAGAAAAACGTGGAGTTTCATCTGGCCACAATCGACAAGCTGCCGCTGGAGGCGGGGTTGGTGGATTGCGTGATCAGCAACTGCGTTCTGAATCTGGCGCCGGACAAGCCGGCAGTCTTCCGCGAGATCTTCCGCGTACTCAAGCCAGGCGGGCGTCTGGCGGTAAGCGACATCGCGTTGAAGCAGACTCTGCCAGGCGAATTGCAGCAGAGCGTGGCCGCTTACTCGGGCTGCATTGCCGGCGCCTTGCCACTGGAGGAATATCGCGCGGGATTGCTCAACGCGGGCTTCCTGCACGTGGAGATTGTGGACAGCGGCAAGGATCTGAATGCCTATGCGAAGGTGGAGAATCAGGCAGGCTGCTGTTCTCCCGCCATGACGCCGGCTTCGCCGTTCCAGATTGCGCAGAGTTCTTGTTGCGGGGGCGAAGCCAAGAGCGTGCACCAGGATCTGAAGAGCCTGCTGGAGCGCTATAACGTGAACGACTATGCCGCCAGCGTGCGCGTGTTTGCCATCAAGCCCTGAGGAGATTCGATGCAGATTCGCGAACGCGTACTGGCAGATCGTGTGTCCGTGCAGGCACTGCTGACTGAGAGTGAGTTGCCGCTCGACGGCTTGGAGCTTGCACGCGGCTGGGTGGCGATTGCCGATGGCCGCATCGCAGGCCATGTGGCGGTGGAAGAGCTTGGCGAGAGTGTGATTCTGCGCTCTCTGGTGGTGGCATCAGACGCGCGCGGGCAGGGAATAGCGCGAACTCTGTTGCATCACGCTGAACGGCATGGCGCAGGGAAAACAGTATATCTGCGCACACGCACCATCAATGCATGGGTGGAGCGGCTGGGCTACAAGACCATTGCCATGGAACTTGTGTTGAAGGCTCTGAAGGCGAGCGCGGAGTTTGGCGGATCGATCTGCACCAGTGTGCCGATTTATGCAAAGGGCATCTTGTAGTGGACGGCATCCTGTTCAAGTAAAGAAGAATGCAACGACCTAACCACGAAGGAGTCTGCTTGTGGCAGATCATTACAACGTATTGTTTCTCTGCACGGGCAATTCCGCCCGTTCGATTTTGGCGGAAGCGATTTTGAATCACAAAGGGAAAGGCCGCTTTACGGCTTACAGCGCTGGCAGTCGCCCCACGGGCCAGCCGCGTCCTGAAGCGCTGCACCAGATTGAACTGGCTGGAATGTCCGTCGAAGGCTTGCGCAGCAAGTCTTGGGATGAGTTCTCAGCGCCGGGCGCGCCGGAATTGCACTTTATTTTTACCGTATGCGGTAACGCGGCCAACGAACAATGTCCCTACTGGCCGGGGCACCCAATGACGGTGCATTGGGGAATTCCCGATCCTGCAGCAGTGCAGGGAACGGCGGAGCAAGTTGCGAAGGCTTTCCACGATGCTTTTGTCGTGCTCGAGCGCCGTATTGGAATGTTTCTCGCCTTGCCGCTCTCCACTCTCGATCCACTGGCCATCAAGCATGAGTTGGAGAAGATTGGCCGTTCCTGATATGCAATGAGGAGTTCTCCGTGTCAAAAAGCCGTTTGTCGTTTCTTGACCGCTATCTGACGGGTTGGATCTTTGCCGCAATGGCCGTCGGCGTTGCCCTGGGCTGGCTGGCACCAGGTGTGGTTCCCATGCTGAATCACTTCAGTGTTGGCACCACGTCGATCCCGATTGCCGTGGGGCTCATCCTGATGATGTACCCGCCTTTTACCAGGGTGCGTTACGAAGAACTGCATGAGGTCTTCCGGAATAAGCGTGTGCTGGTACTTTCGCTGGCACAAAACTGGCTGATCGGTCCGGTGCTGATGTTTGCCCTGGCTGTAATTTTTTTGCGGGGCTATCCAGAGTACATGAACGGGCTCATCATGATTGGGCTGGCCCGCTGCATTGCCATGGTGATTGTCTGGAATGAACTGGCCAAAGGCGATACCCAGTATGCTGCAGGCCTCGTCGCCTTTAATTCCATCTTCCAGGTCTTCTTCTATTCAGTGTACTCGTGGGTGTTCATCACGGTTCTGCCTGTTCAGTTTGGTTTGGCAGGAACAGCAGTGCATGTTTCTATCCGAGAGATCGCTGGCAGCGTTTTCGTATATCTTGGCATTCCATTTCTGGCAGGTTTCATTACGCGAGCTGTATTGAGGCGGGCAAAGGGAAGCGAGTGGTATGACCATACATTTGTACCGCGCATAAGTCCGCTGACGCTGGTGGCGCTCCTGTTTACCATCGTGCTCATGTTCTCGCTCAAGGGCAGCTACATTGTGCACCTTCCGCTTGATGTGGTACGCATTGCGGTTCCACTGCTGATCTATTTTGTCGTGATGTTTTTGGTCTCGTTTTACATGGGGCACAAGCTGGGAGCGGACTATTCTCAAACCACGACGCTTGCGTTTACAGCGGCCTCGAATAATTTTGAATTAGCCATTGCCGTGGCGGTGTCGGTGTTCGGTATCAACTCTGGCGCAGCATTTGCGGCCGTGATCGGACCATTGGTCGAAGTGCCTGTCATGGTCGCGCTTGTCAATCTGGCCCTCTACTTCCAGCGGCGCTACTTTGGCGCTCCAGAAGCAACTCAAGTGAAGGGTGTTTGCAGGCGTTAGTTGGCGGGATCAAACCTTTTCTGTCTCCGTCTCGCGCCGTGACAGTCTGAGCTGAACGCGATAGGCTTGATAGTACGCATTTTTTGCGTATTTTCGAGGAGTACATCCATGCCGATCACGCCCACAGAAAAG
>Ga0207834_1000139_pt1 | contig 25330 bp, 25 predicted proteins | sample LuqExpMetagenom5_FD_187763 | JGI IMG/M metagenome (GOLD analysis project Ga0207834, IMG submission 187763) | Tropical forest soil microbial communities from Luquillo Experimental Forest, Puerto Rico - Sample 5 (SPAdes) | ecosystem: Environmental > Terrestrial > Soil > Tropical forest ...
GCAAGATACTCGATTGCCCCGCAGGAGCAGGGAAGTGAGCGGAGCGGCTCCAACCGCTCCCCGCGTGCTGGTAACGCGCGCCGTGCATCAGGCCGGCAAGCTCAGCGTCGCACTCGCCGCACGCGGCTTCGACCCCGTTGAAGTCCCGGTCCTCGAAATCCAGCCTCCCGCAAGTTACGATGCGCTCGATGCAGCTCTACGCAGCCTCGGTTCTTTTGACTGGCTGATTGTCACCAGTACCAACACCGTGGAAGCTCTGGTGGCGCGCAGCGCTGAGCTTGGCGTTGAACTGGCTTCAACGCGCGCGCAAATTGCCGCCGTAGGTGACGCCACGGCCAAAGCTCTACAGAAGGCTGGACTTGACGTTTCGCTCGTTCCGGAAAAATATGTTGCGGAGTCGCTTGTCGAAGCGCTCTCCAGTCAAGTTGCCGGAAAGCGCGTGCTGCTGGCCAAAGCTGAAACCGTACGCGATGTGATTCCCGCTGCGCTGCGTGCGGCAGGCGCTACGCTGGTGGTGGCCGATGCATATCGCAACGCGATGCCCTCCGATGCGCCTGCACGCCTCGCGGCTGCGCTGGCAGCGGGTATTGATGCCGCCACCTTCACCAGCTCCTCCAGCGTTACCCATCTGGCAGATGCGGCACAGGCGGCGCATCTCGCCTTCCCCTTCGCAGGTGTGAAGGCTGTTTCCATTGGCCCCATCACCAGCGCTACGTTGCGCGCAGCAGGCTGGGAGCCTGCCGCTGAAGCCGATCCTTCCGACATTGCCGGCCTCATCGACGCGGTAGCCTGCATCCTGCGCTAGTCTGCCAAAGAAAAATCCGTCCGCCGCATCTCCAAGCGATAGAATAGGTCCGACTTCGGATCAACAGATCCATAAGGCGGTATCTGCAATGGGCGAGCTATTCCAGCCGACGCATCTCCTGGTTCTCGGTTTACTTTTTATCTTCTCGTCACTGATCCCCAAGATTTTCTATATCCTCACCCTCTCCAACGCTCTCAACAAGTGTCATCCCATGGTGCGCAAAATCGAGCCCGGCATGTGCTGGCTCTATATTGTGCCCATTGTCGGGATCGTCTGGCACTTCTTCATGGTTGCGGGTGTGGCGGATTCGCTGGGCGCGGAGTTCTATCGCCGCGGCACTCCCTCGCCGGATTCGCGTCCGGCCTACTCGCTGGGGCTGGCTTGCTGCATCTGCGGCGCGTGCTCTGTTCTTCCTCTGATCAACCTGTTTACGCTCCCCGCCCAGTTGGTTCTCTGGATCCTCTACTGGGTCAAGATCAGCGAATACTCTCGCCGCCTGGATTACATGCAGCCTGCGATGGTTTTTCAAGGTCAATAAGCTGGCACGCTGAACTGTGCCAGTCCACGCGTGGATGTCGCGCTCCATTACCCAACAACTACGCAGGAGCCAAAGACAATTAGCCCTACCGCAGGTGGCTAAGAGTGCCAGCTCTTGTCTTTCGCTGTGCAAAGCTGCTCCAGATTGCACTGGTCGCACTTGGGCTTGCGTGCCTCGCACACTGCGCGGCCGTGATGAATGATCTGGTGGCTGAAGCTGATCCAGCGCTCCTGCGGCAGAATCTTCATTAGCTCTTGCTCCACCTTCTGTGGCGTATCGCCTTTGGCCAACGCAAGCCGACGCGCGATGCGGAAAACATGCGTGTCGACCACCACGCCTTCGGCCTTGCCAAAACAGACGCCCAGCACCACGTTCGCTGTCTTGCGCGCGGCACCAGGAATCGTGATCAGCTCCGCCAGCGTCTCCGGCACCTTGCCTTTGAACTCGGCGATGAGCTTGGTAGCCGCGCCTTTTATGGACTTCGCCTTGTTGTGATAAAAACCGGTCGACCGGATCAGCTCTTCCAGTTCCTCAATCGACGCGGCAGCCATCGCCTTCGGCGTGGGGAAGCGGCGGAAGAGCTCCGGCGTGACCATGTTCACGCGCACGTCGGTGCATTGGGCGGAGAGAATCGTGGCCACCAGCAGCTCCCACGGCGAGCGATGGGTGAGCGCACACTCCACGTTGGGATAGGCCTCATCGAGTCCGCGCAGAATGGCCGCGATGCGGTCAGGAGCCAGCGGACCGCGCGCACGGCTCATGGCGGATGATTTGGTGGTTTTCTTCGCTGCGGTAGAACGTTGTAGGACCATAGACTCAACTCAATCCTAGTGTCACTGCGCTGCTACTGTATAGGCAAGCCCAATCACATCTCCCTCAACCAACAGAGGCATCTTGAGACGTGAATACGGTCGTTGCGGCTGGCCACTGCTGTCGGCTTCAGCATGAATCTGGAGCAGGTAATTGCCATTGGCTACAAGCTTAAAGGTAAAGCTGCCGTCGGACTGAAAACTGGCTTCACGCAGTGTGGAACCATCCTCGGGGTCGAGCAGACTAACCGACCCCTTGGTGATCGCGTAGCCATTGGGGATGCTGCTCACATTGCCTTGAACGGTGTAGAGCTGGCTCAAACGGACTTCCACGCCGATGTCGGTTCGTTCTTCTCCATCCTTCAGCGCAATCGGAGGTGCATCCCGCAAGCGAAATTTGTCTCCATTGTAGATCCGCAGAGAAGCCGGACCATCGGTGCTGAGGCCAGCAACTTTACCGGAGAATCTTCCCGTATCCGTCATGAAGGGCTGCGGGAGATTGGCTTCGAGTTTGTAGTCCCCGGCAGGCAAACCAGGGATGTAGAAACGGCCACGGTCATCCGTGGATTTCGGCGCATTCATGCGTTGGCCGAACATAAGAACGTCTCCGTAACGTTTCCAATCGCCCGACGCGTCCTTTCGATAAAGATAGATATTGACATTGGACGCCGCCCCGCCATCGTCGTAACGCATCACGCCGCCAAGCGACGCACCACGCGCCAAACTCAGATTCGCTGTAGCTGTCTGGCCCGAACTTACCGCAACACGCATCAGCACTTTATCGAGCTCTGCCAATGTCAGCGCGCTACCAATCTGCGCTTGAGTGTAGGAAAGCCCGGAAGCATCCAGATAACCTGCAAGATAGGCCGTAATGTAGTAGTCACCGGGCTCGACGCCTTCGATCTGAAAACTTCCGTCTAACCCGCTGATTACGGCATAAGAATGCGACTGGAATTTCTGATAATCCGCATGCGACATACGGAAGGGGTCACCGGTTTTGGCATGCGCAAAACTCTCTACACTCTGCAGCTTGATTTCTGCGTAGCGGCAAGGTGTATGTGTATCCGTGCAAACAACGCTGCCGGCTACCGCGCCCGGCTTCTGTGCCGTTGCACAGAGACAGGCGAGCGAAATTGCTACCCCACAGAAGACACTTCCATACAGATGACGCAAGGCCATTCAAGCCTCTTGGACAAGGAGGATGAAGATCGTAGAAGAATACCATGCATTGGAGAACCAGTGCGGCGAGCAAAAAGGCACTGCCAAAGCAGTGCCTTCTCAGGGATTGCCTTTTCAGCAAGCCTTACAGCTTGCCCAGCATCCAGTCCTCAAGCTTGTTCAGAGGCACGCGCAGCCCCAGGAAGAACTGGCCAAACGCGGCATACACCGCTGAAACCTCATCGAAGCGCATTTCATAAATCAGCTTCTTGAAGACCACCGGATCCTCGGCAAACAGGCTCACGCCCCACTCCCAGTCGTCCATGCCGATTGAGCCGGATATAATCTGCTTCACCACGTCGCCATAGCGGCGGCCCACCATGCCGTGCTCGTGCATCATGCGCTGACGCTCGGCAAAGGGCACCGTGTACCAGTTCTTGTCTTCGCCGCGCTTGCGATCCATGGGATAGAAGCAGAGGAATTTTGCATCCGGTACGGCCGGAAAAAGGCGCGGCGCCATGGCGGAAGCAGCGCGCTCCAGGCTCTGCTTCACTTCGGCGTCGAACTCGGGCGTATGCGGCTCCAGCCCCTTGGCCGTGGCGGCCTCCCAGGTCTTGCGGCTCGACTCATACAGCCCCAACTCCACCACCGAGACGTAGGAGTGCGTCAGATTCAGGAAGTCGTACAGAGGCGTCTGTGCCAGCGTCAGTTCCACCTGGTTGAGTTCTTCAAAGTCCTTGCGGAAGTGCAGCAGGATCAAGTCGCCCTTGTGGCCAAGCTGCGAAAACAGCGCACTCCGCACCGGAGCTTCCGGTTCCTCGCGCTCCAGCTTCTGCAGTACGCTGAGCGTTTCATTCAGAATCTCGGCACGCTCCTCGTCGTCCAGGCCCTTCCAGCCCACCCAATCGAAGCGGAAGAACTGATGCAGAACGGCGGAACCTTCAAGCGTAAGGGGAACAGGCGAAAATGTGGTCACAGGCTTGCCTCCGGGGAATTTGCGAACATTCCACCCTCCATCCTAGCAAATGGAAAATACAACCGTGTGCAACCTTCTTTTCATCGGCCAGCGTAAGAGAGACGGTGAAACAGGGGAATACGGGCTTATATACTGAGAACGCTCATGAGCGAAAAGATTATTGAGTTTCTAGTGCAGTTCGTAACACATGCGATTGGTGCCGGCGGCTACGCCGGTGTTGCGGCGTTGATGGGAATCGAGTCGGCATGCATACCGCTGCCTTCCGAGATCATCATGCCCTTTGCAGGCTACCTGGTATTTACCGGCAAGTTCAACTTGCTATGGGTAGCCACGGCTGGCGCCATTGGGTGCAATCTCGGCTCGGTGATCGCTTATTGGGTGGGTGCGGCAGGCGGCAGGCCGCTGGTGGAGCGTTACGGCAAGTGGGTTCTAATGAGCCACCACGACCTGGATCGCATGACACGGTTCTTTGAGAAGTACGGAGCCATCACCGTACTCCTGGGCCGGCTGCTTCCGGTGGTTCGCACCTTTATTGCGTTTCCTGCAGGCATTGCCAAAATGCCACAGGCAAAATTTCACATCTACACCTTTGTTGGCTCGTGGCCCTGGTGCTATGCACTGGCGTACGCGGGCATGAAGCTTGGGGAGAAGTGGCACACCGATCCCCGATTCCACGAGGCATTCCACCGGTTCCATCTGGCGGTTGAGGTTGCGCTCATCGCTGGCATCGTGTGGTTTGTCTGGTCGCACATCCGTCACGGACGGCAGGCCAACCAGGCCTGAGCAGCTAGCCAGAAAACACGCTGGCGAAGGGCAGCCGTTGCAACTGCCCCAGTGTGTACCCGCCCGGCAGGCGACTGCCGGCAACAACCAGAAAGCACAGGAATCCAATGCAGAATGTAGAGCAAAGCGGCCTGAAGACCGCTCCCTCCCAAGTTGCGCCGGCCACAGGCAAGCTCGGTGTGATGGTTGTCGGCCTCGGGGCCGTTTCCACCACCATGATTGCCGGCGTTGAAGCGGTACGCCGCGGGTTAGCCAAACCGATTGGATCGCTCACTCAGATGGGCACCATCCGGCTGGGCAAACGTACCGAAAACAACACGCCGCTGATCAAGGACTTTGTTCCGCTGGCCGACCTGAACGATGTGGTCTTCACCGGATGGGACATCTTCTCCGACAACGTCTACGAGGCTGCAGCCCATGCCGCCGTGCTGGACAAGGAAACGCTGGCCCAGCTCAAGCCCTACCTGGAAACCATCAAGCCGCTGCCCGCGGTCTTCGATCAGTACTACGTGAAGCGCCTGCACGGCACCCACGTGAAGACCGGCAAGACCAAGCGTGATCTGGCAGAGCAGGTACGCGAAGACATCCGCGCCTTCCGCAAGACCGTGGACCGCGTGGTGATGATCTGGGCTGCATCCACTGAGATCTTCATGCATCCCACCGAGGTGCATCAGACCATTGCAGCCTTCGAGAAGGGCCTGGAATCGAACGACGCCGGCATCGCGCCCTCGCAGATCTACGCCTACGCCGCGCTGATGGAAGGTGTACCGTTCGCCAATGGCGCACCGAACCTCACCGTCGATATCCCGGCGCTGGTGGAGCTCTCGAAGAAGAACGAAGCCCCCATCTGCGGCAAGGACTTCAAGACCGGCCAGACCTTCATGAAGACGGTGCTGGCTCCGGCCTTCAAGGCGCGCATGCTGGGCGTGAGGGGCTGGTTCTCCACCAACATCCTGGGCAACCGCGATGGCGAGGTGCTGGACGATCCGGAGAGCTTCAAGACCAAGGAAGAATCCAAACTCGGCTCGCTGGAACACATCTTCCAACCTGAACTCTATCCGGATCTCTACAAGGACATCTTCCACAAGATCCGTATCAACTACTACCCGCCGCGCGGCGACGACAAGGAAGCCTGGGACAACATCGACATCTTCGGCTGGCTCGGCTACCCGATGCAGATCAAGGTGAACTTCCTGTGCCGTGACTCGATTCTGGCCGCGCCCGTGGCACTCGACCTGGTCCTGTTCCTCGACCTGGCCAAGCGCACGCCTGAGCTGAAGGGGCTGGGCATTCAGGAGTGGCTCAGCTTCTACCTCAAGTCGCCGCAGACGCCGGAAGGCCTCTATCCCGAGCACGACATCTTCATCCAGTTGATGAAGATGAAGAACACCCTGCGTCACATCATGGGCGCCGAGCTTATTACTCACCTCGGCCTCGAATACTACGACTAACTCCGAGTTATAAACTCCAATAAATAACTCCGGGGCTTAGGCTCCGGAGTTATTTATTGAGGGCGAGATCATCCTACATTCAAGATCGCGGAAAGTATCTCCGTAACACTCGGAGTCGCAACACCGGATTCTTCAGCGTCCGAACTTGGATGTCACAAACACTACAGCCCCGGTCTTTGCCGGGGCTGTGGTGTTTGCGTGCGAGTGGAACCAGGGCAATCAGGCTATTGCAGGCTCAATCGGAACCGCTGCCGTGGGGGCAGGCGGTTCAACGGTGGGGGAAACAGACTGCTGCGGGCCATGGGCTGCCGGGGCTGTTGCATGGGCAGGACGTGTAAGCCGGTGGACGAAGTGATACGGCGGCCACGGGCCAGAAAGCTGCATGTGACACTCACGCATCATGGCAACCGTGGAAGCAAACTTGTTCTGATAACGCTCCACGGACTTGCTGTCGATCAGGTGGGCAATATCGAGGACGATCTTGCCGGTCTCAGTTAACCGGCAACTAACTTCCTCATCCAGCGGAGAGAAGAGACGGTGCATCTGGAAGCTGACGGCCCGTGCGCGGGTTTGGCGCTCCCGGGCACGCGCGGCATTCTCCCGCAGGTTGGTTAAATACTCACGACCCACGCCTGCCGGCAACTGACGCTCCGCTTCCTTGGTGCAGCAGTCGTCGACAAAGATCTTCAAATGCATCTCCGTCTTGCCGCGCAGCTTGTCGATGTTGGTGAGAAACTGGCGCTGGTTGGAACGGATGGATCTGCGCAGGCTCTCATCGTCGTTAAAGACGGTTCCAAAGCGGAAGGGCAGCACCGTGGAATGCTGAAAGCAATCCGCAATTACACGGGCGTGATCCACTCCGGACTTCTGACCTAGTGCTTCAGCCGGATTGTGTTCGCTGACGACAACCGCCAGGTCGCTGGCAGGGTAGAGAAAAACTTGGTTTCCGCTGACCCCTACAACCGATTGCAGCGGAACGGGCTTGCGATGACGGGCTAACTCTGGAAATGCTTGCTTTTCACCAATGCAGTAGGCATACCACGCCATAGGGAGACACTCCATGCGCAGAAATCCGATGCAGCAGACTCCGCGGGTTGCTGAAGCTCTTTAAACCTGGAAAAGCTGTATGCATATTGGGCTTTGAGCCGGCCCTTTGGGGGAGTCAGCCCGGTCGAACTATCCGGAATATAGCGTTCCGAAAATACGACTGGCAACAGTTAAGTTTAGAAACTTTAGCAAAGTTAGCGAATAGGGCAAAACTGATGTTTGTAAGATCAAACTAGATGTTCATAATGCAGCTAAGCCCCAATTCTTATCCGGATTGGAACTATTTATCGAATAACAGTCGCTTTTAGCGTCACTTAGTCTGATTCAGTAACACACGAGAAACTATTTTCTGAAATAGACCCATCCAGAATAACTTCGAGACTTGAATCAGGGAAGAACGCGCTGCATGTGGAGATAGAGAATCAGATTCAACAGCAGGGAACCAAGCAGCATGGAGAGCATCACCAGCGTGACCACGTTGACCTTCTTGCCGATCCCTTTAAGGTCTTCCATAAGCTCTTGTTGTTCCAATGTGTTGCGGTCAGTAGCCTCGCGCACCATCCCAAGCTGGTCTTCCACCCGCTTGATGGAGGTGTTCTGCTCGGTAATCTGAACATGCAACTCGCGCTGGCCATTCTGGAGCCTGCGCAACCCTTCCTCAACCGGAGCCAGGTCGATTGTTACCTGCTGCGGCACGACGGCTTTGACCGGCGGCGGAGCGGCTGGTTTGGACTGGGAAGGAGCTACTTGTTGCGGAGGCGCAAGCAGGCTGGCAACAGCCGCTCCCACCTGGCCTTCCAGCATGGGCAGAAGCTTCTGCACAAAGGGCAGCGCCAGCTTGAATCCCTGCAGGGCGCGCTGGAGATTCTTCGAACCCGAATCGCCTGCAACTGGGGCTGAAGCCTGTTCAGCCGGTGGCGGAGCCGGTACGGAACGAACCTGCTGCTGGGCAGCCTGCGCAAAGCGCCGCGCCTCGGCCTGTGCTCCACGGTTTTTCGCCCCCATAGACAAAGGCATCCCGGCAGGACGGTGACTGATGGGCTGATCGCCCGTCAGAGCCGGCTCCCGGTCATCGTACAATTCGCCCAAGGATTCGCTGGTCGGCATTGCTATCTCTACTACTATAAGCAATCCTGCCGTCGGCAGACAGGGAATTTCAGCAGGTGGAAGCCATTCACCCGTGGATTGGGCAGCCTTATCGTATGCTCAAAACAGAATTCGGTACTTATTTTTCCCCTCGGAGAGGCGCATGAAGCCGGTACTGACGCGCGTAGTCCGCAGCCTGCAAAGCAATATTCTGGCAGGTATTTTGACCATTGGCCCGCTGGCCGTTACGTTTCTGATCTTCAGCTTCCTGCTGAGCGAACTGGCCCGCGCCGGCATGCCGGTTGTCCAGTTGCTGGCAGCCATCTTCCCGGAAAGCACGCTACGCCAACCTGCGGTGCAGTGGCTCGTGGCCATTCTCCTAACGCTGGTGGCTCTCTACGTCACCGGCAAGCTGACCTCCGTGGTGATTGGGCGCCAGGCCTTCCATCTGTTTGAAGCCGTGCTGGAACGGCTGCCGCTCGTGGCCAAGGTATACGGCTCCGTCCGCCAGCTTCTGGATACGATGATGGCCAAGAAAGAAGCCAGCCAACGCGTGGTGCTGGTGGATTTTCCCATCCCCGGCCAGAAGAGTATTGGCTTTCTAACTCGCATCATGACTGATGAGAGCACCGGCGCGCAGGTCGCGGCCGTGCTGCTGCCCAATGCGATCAACCCAACCTCGGCGTTCCTGCAGATTCTGCCTCTCGAAAGGGTTCAGGAGACCAACCTGACCATGGAACAGGCCATGAGCATGCTGATGACCGGCGGCGCCGTGGGTCCAGATGCCATCCGCCTGAGCAACCCTCCGCCCCAGGCGTAGACAACACGCAAAGAAAAAGCGCGATGCCCATAGGCTGTCGCGCTTTTTCTTTTACCGCTTGCGGCTCATTCGTGCCCTAAAGAGTGCCCGTATCCAGTTCCTTGCCGGCTTTGCCACTTTCCTGTGCCACGGAGCGGAGGTCGATATTCTCCACCTGCGCCCAGATCAGACCCACAGGAATAATGCTGAGGAAGGTGACAAAGAGCAACACCGCGGCCGAGGCTGTAGCTGCCTCTGGCGCCACCTGGAAGATGTTGGTCAAGGAAGCGGCCACCACCGCAATCTGCGAGAACCAGCCGATGACTGGCAGAGTCAGGCTGCTGGCCGCGCCGCTGATTGCCATCAGAACCACGCATTTCGACAAGGTCATGTTCGCCAGTTCAGGGCTGGCGACAAAAGCACGCAGCGTAACGATGTAGGCAAACGAGATCAGCAGCCACATGGTCAGGGACAGGCCCAGCGTGATCAGGAAGTCGCTGAACGAGCGCATGGTGTCAAGTCCGGCATGAAAGGCCCGAATCTTGTGGCCGACCATCTGCCCGAGGCGGGGGGAAACGAGACCGAAGATTCCTTCGAAAAGGGAAGCGATGGCCGTACCGAACAGGCGGACCAGAAAGAGGAAAATGCCTGCGCAGATGGTCCCGGCCAGCACGCCGTAGCCGGCCTTGTGCATGATCTCCGGATGAGGCAGCGATCCGGCAGGCGCGGTGAGAATAACGGAGGAGATGATCAGCGCCATGGCGCCAAAGTCAAAAAGCCGCTCCACAATGTACACGGCAATCTGCGCAGCCAAAGGCGAACCCGTCCGCTTGGAGACCAGGAATGGGCGCACAGGATCTGCCACGCGGCCGATGAGCGCTACAGCGGTGAAGCCAATCACCTGCGTTCCAATCAGAGAGAGAACGCCCACACGCTGGTTGTGATGCATCAGCCATGCCCAGCGCACCGAACGGAAGAGATAGGCCACCAGGATGGAGCCGATTCCGGCAAGAATCATCCACCAATTGGCCTGGGCGGCCTGATCGCGCAAGAGCCCCAAGTCGAAATGAAAATGCTCACGTCCCCAGACCAGCAGGGCAGCAACAAACACCAATACGACCAGAACAACAATCAACTGCTTCTTCTTCAAGCGAACTCCGTTCAATGTCCTTCAACACACAAGCTTCATGGTACTAGCTCCCAGCGGGCCGGGGACCAGCAGCATCACCGTTGCGCGGTGGCCGAGCGCACCCGCTGACGAGCCAGCACACGGCGGTTGAATTCATGGATCACACGCGCCACGTAAGCGCGGGTTTCAGCATACGGGGGAATGCCGTGATAGCGGTCCACGGCAGCCGGCCCCGCATTGTAAGCAGCCAGGGCTAGCGCCAGATTGTCATGATAGCGAGCTAGTAGGGCATCGATGTAGGTGCTGCCGCCGCGAATATTCTGGTCAGGCTTGAAGCTATCGGTCACGCCCAGACCTGCGGCTGTGGAGGGCATGAGTTGCATCAGGCCACGGGCTCCGGTCCGGCTGACAGCATGAGCGTTCCCACCACTTTCCGCTTTCACAATCGAGGCCAGCAGATCCACGTCCACATTGCGTTCCTGGCTGGCACGCGCCAGAATCTCTCCCAAATCCGCCTGGGTCAGAGCGCCATCCTGCACCGGAGCGGGCTTGGGCGGCTCGGATGCTGCGGCGGGCGGATCGGGAAGGGACTCAAAGCGATCAATCTCCTCCGTGCGGCGGTCGATGTAATTGTCTTCCCCCGGGCTGAGAAAAAGACGGAGCCTGCCATTCACCGTTGCATGATGATCGCAGCGCAGTTCAAAGCCATTGCGCAGATACGCCATCTCCGCGGCATGAGCCGGGGATGGAACCAGCAAAGCAATCGCTTGCAAGCAAGCCGGCAGAAGCCACGCGCCCACTCTTGCCGGCAACCAGCGCCTGCATGGAGAGGAAACGCGCGAATGCTGTCTGAAACCGGTCACCGGCACTCCTGCACAGCCACAGGTGCGAGCCGTGCGATGGCAAAATCCAGCGTAACCGCTACGCCATCCTGATCGTTGGACGGTGCCTGACGCCAGCCAAGAGTTCGGCCCCGGGCACGCAACTCGGACGAAGCATTGCCCATCAGCACCGGCTGCCCCACCCATTCCAGCATATCCACGTCATTCCAGTTGTCGCCGATGGCCATGACCGCCTTGCGATCGATGTCGAGACTCTTGGCCAGCCGCTCCAGCGCAATGCCCTTCGAGGCACCCACAGGCAGAAGATCGAGGATAGCGAGATCGCGCGCCGGATACTCGGTGCGGGCGCAGGTGCAGAACTGGGCCAGCGGACTGGCCTGGATGGCGGCCTCTGCCCGGCGCATCTGCTCCACACTGCCTGCCGACATGCCCTGAATGGGATAATCCTCCGGCCCTGCTGCGGCTGCAAAAGCATCCTCCAGCGGGCGCACCACCTCAATGGCGTCACGATTGGCGTCAATCCAGAGCGCGATCCGTTCGTGGGCTTCCTGCATGTTTTCCAGAACCAGTTCCGGGCGGCCCGGGCGGTCGAAGGTAAAGACCAAACAGCCAAAGGGCCTGAGCAGCGTGGTCAGCGCACTGGCCACCTGTGGCTCCATGGCATTCCGCACCAGCAATTCTCCAGCCAGTGTGCGAACCACTGCACCATTGGACGTAATCATGCGGGTATCCGCTCGAAGCTGGATACCTTCCAGCAGCGGAGTGGTGAAGGCCGTACGGCGGCCTGTTGCGATAACGACCTGAATGCCAGCTTGCTGCGCGGCTTCAAGGGCGCGGGCGTTGCGGGGAGTAATGGCGTGGCCGACGTTGGGTAACAGCGTTCCGTCAACATCAATGGCGACCAGCCGGACCGGAAGGTGCATGCGTTCAGTTTACCGGGTAACCCTCCCGAACCTTGCCGTGCCCCCGAGCCTCGGCCTGTTCGTGCTCCGCCGTAGGAAGCGGTCTCCCGTTTCAGGGCAGCCGCCCAGACCAGATTATCCGCGTAAGTTACTCAAAACAAACTATGGGCGATAGTACGGCCGCACACGCCTGAGTCGAAGCCGTGCGGCAACCCAGCCTGTTCCACGTTCATCTTCCTCACCTCCCGCTGCGCCGGGCGTGCTTGGATCGGGTAGAGTGGGGATATGGAACGGGTTTGCAGACAGTGTCATGCAGTGATGGGAGCCGAAATGGAAGGCGACTGGTGCCCGGCCTGCGGCGGCGCGCTGGTGGAACGGGCCAGCCTGACAGAAGAAACCACCACCGCCACTCCGGCAGCCGAGGTAGATCGCCGGGGCATCGTGCTCCCCCGGCGTCATGCATTGGGCGGCATCATTACGCCGCAATAGAAACGGACGCGAGTACCTTCGTCCAGTAATTTACTCGTACCGCAGTGCCTCGGCGGGCAGAATCCGCGAAGCAGAGATCGACGGATAGAGTGTGGCCAACAGGCTGATGCCGATGGAAAGCCCCGCCACCAACAAGCCGTCGATCCAGCGTGGCGCAAACGGCAGTGTATCGATGGAATAGATCTCCGCCGAGAGATGGATGAAGTGATAGTGGCCACCGGCCCAGCTAGCCGCGTAGCCCAACATCAGGCCAATCACGGTGCCGATCACGCTGATCAAAAAGCCCTGCATTAAGAAGATGCGACGGATCTGCGCAGGCTCTACACCAAAGCTCATCATCACCGCAATATCGCGCGTCTTCTCCATCACCATCATGGTCAGGGCAATCAGAATATTGAGCGCCGCCACAATCACGATGAGCGCAATCACAATGAATGACACCACCTGTTCCAGCTTGAGGGCGCGGAAGAGTTCGCGGTTCTGCTCCATCCAGTTGGTGGTCATGTAGCCAGGCCCAGCCACTTGTTCAACGGCGCGGCCCACTTCGCGTGCACGATCCAGGTTGTCGATCTTGAAGCTGATCACCGAGAGCAGGTCCGGTTCGCTGAACAGGCACTGCGCATCAGAGAGGCGCACAAAGCCCATCTGCGCGTCGTATTGATAGAAGCCGGAACGGAAGATGCCCGCCAGACGGAAACGCACGTACTTGGGCACGATGCCGAGCGGAGTCATCTCGCCTTGCGGGCTGATGACCATTACCGTATCGCCCACGGTAGCGCCAATGGTTTCCGCCAGTTCCTTTCCCAGCACGATGGGAGGCGCGGCAGTACAGCCCAGGGTCGAGGTATCCGTAGAGGGTTCCAATGCCTGCAATGCACCGGGTGTGGCGTTGGCCAGCAAGCCACTGACCTTGCGCTCCTCGCTGGGCAGAATGCCTTCAATCAGAGCGCCGCCGTCGCGCGCGCCGCGAGCCACCAGCACCTGCTCATACAAGCCGGGAGACGCGGCCACAACATGCGGCACGCCGCGCAGGCGGTCCAGCAGCGGACGCCAGTTAGTGATGCCTTCGCCACGAGTCTGCATCAGTTGCACGTGCGCCGTGGTGTCCACCAGTCGATCCTGCAAATCGCGCTTCATGCCGTTGGTAATGGCCAACGCAATGATGAGCGCGGCCACGCCCGCGGCCACACCGGTAACCGAGATGCCCGTCACCACACCCACCACAGCCTGGCGACGCTTGGCACGCAGATAGCGCGCGGCAAGAAAGAATTCGAAGCGCATGGTCTACTTTGCCTCCGCTGGGATCACGGTCTTTGCAAGACCCACGTTGTCGTGGCGGTCGTAGACGCGCACGGTAAGCAGATGTTCGCTAACCTTGGCATCGGATAGATCGACAGAGAAGGTGTAGCTCTCGCGGCGCGCATCGCTGAGCTTGCCAACGGGCTCGATGTACTGCCAGGGGCCGGCGTCGAGCGAATACTCGGCACGAGCAAGGGGTGAAGCTGCGTCCTCGGCATCGAACGACACAGCCAGCGCAGGTTTGCTGTTGGCTGTGGTGGCTCTGGCCACGAGTTTGCCGACCACCGGCGCGGTGGTGTCGATTTCGAAACGCGGACTCAGCTTCTCCGCCGTCAGCGCATCGCCGGGGGTGTGCGAAGGCGCATCGGTCGCCACCACCTTCACCTGATAGCCGCCATCGGGAATCTGCGTGGCCTCGAAGCTGTAGGCATGTTCGGTGAGGCGCTCCTTGATCAAACGCCAAACGGATTCGCCGTCGCCGCGCAGATAAACGGCAAAGAGCAACTCATCGCCATTGTCATCGTGCGCAGCCCATCGGGCAGTAACAGCACTGCGATCTTTCGCGGCAATCAGCGGAGCGCTGGCGGTAACGTCTGCCGCGGCAGCAGGGGTAGACGCGGGTGGTGCAAAGGCAATGGAGACGGTCTGCGCGCCGGAAGCCTGCGCGCCGGAAGCCTGCGCGCCGGAAGCCTGCGCGCCGGAGCCGCTCCAGCGCGCGCCTGCCACGGCAACCACATCATCGAGAACAGGCGCGGCATTCACCGGCAAATAATTGACGCCTACATTGGCCAACACACCACCGTCCGCGAACGCTGCCTTCCACTGCAGGTAGCGGCCAGCGGGTGAAGCCACAACGTCCTCCTTCACCGGCTGCCATTCCGTCCAACCGCGCACCGGCTGTGCCACGTTGCCCGTACGGGTGAAGAGCTGAAAGCCCTTGGCCGCGGGCTCCATCTCCACGTGGCCAAAGCGGGCCAGCGCGCCGGCATCGAAAACTTGGCTGGCATACTCGTGCTTCTGTACCGGTCCAAAGGAAAAGATGCGGCCAGTATTTCCGGAGCCGACAATGAGTTCGTCGCCCTTCTGCGCGAAGCTGAGCACCTGCTGCGCGTCCAGATGCGCCAGATCGGCAAAGCTGCCATCAGCGGCAATGCGCAGAATGTGGCCACGATTGCCGGTCAGGGCCAGCAGTCCGTCGGCACGGCTGAGCAGCGCGTAGACAATCTCATCCTTCTGCGCCCAAAGCTTGCGGGGTGCGCGGCCTTCAACGAGGGCATAAATCTCCGAGCCCTCCGGCAGCGAGGCGCTAGCATTCACCGCAGCCAGAGAACCCGGCTGCAGGATGGTGACCATTCCGGCGGCGGCAACCGTCAGCGGGGGCAGGGGATTGCGCGCTTTATCGCCCACGCAGGCAGCGTAGAGCGTGCCATCGGCGGCGGCCGCCACACTGGTGACCTCACGGCGGGGCGCCTCAAACAGAACGTACCCTTTGCCGGTTGGATCGATGCGGTAGACCAATCCCGAACCATCGGTGCCAGCGATCAGATTGCCTTGGCCGTCCCAGGCCAGCGTGCGCACATGCGCTTCGTCGGTTTTGAAAAATTCTTCTGGCTTGGCCTCCGCTTTGGAAGGATTGACCCGGTAGACCGCAGCCGGATCGCCGGTGGCAATGTAGAGCTGATCCTTCGCGTCGAAGGTCAAGTCCCACACGTAGTGAGAATGTACAGCAGGCTTGGCTCCGGGAAGCTTGGCGGGGTCGAAGATAACGGCGGCTGATGCCTCGTCGATCTTTGCCGTGGCTCGGGGATTCAGGCGCAGCACGCGGCCGGAGGGAAGCAAAGCCGCATAGAGATTGCCATCCGGCCCCATGCGTAGCGATTGCACGTTGAGGTCTTTGGTCTCCAGGAGCGTGAAGGGCTTGGCCGGCTGCTCTTTCGGATCAATGCGCAGAATCGTGGCCGGCGAGCCCGTTCCGGCGTAGATGACGCCAGCCTTGTCCATGGCCACTGACCACACAAAGGTGGACGGCGTGGTGGCAAGAGGCGTGATGCCTGCGCCCTGGCGCAGTTGGCCACTGCTCAGCAGCTCCACTCCCTCGGGAGTGCCTTTCTCCAGTTGTGCCAGATCGGATTGGGTCCAGAGACGTGTACCCTGCGCGTGAGCCAGAGGGTTAAGCGCAAAGACGAGGACGGCGAGCGCAAACGAGAGGCCTTTCATTCTGCCTACCAGTCTACTCAATCAGGGCACCCGCCGTTTGAGCCCAGCCTTCTTTGTGCCGTGCAGGTTGCGCGCAACAGAAAACCCAGGGCGGCTGACGCTTGCCCTGGGCACGTATGCAATACAGATGAAATCTGTCTAGAACTCTGAACTATTGTCTTCGATGGCCAGCCGCACATTGCCGTCGGACTTGGCCAGGCGGCGAACCGCTTCCGGTTTGTCGACCCGCGCCTTGAGCATCACCAAAGCCACGGGCACGCTGCGGCCTGCGCTCTTGATGGTTTCAACGGCGGTGTGGCGGTCGATCTTGCAAGCGCGCATCAGGATGCCGATGCCGCGCTCCACCAGTTTGGAATTCTGCATGTGCACGTTGACCATCAGGTTTTCGTACACATAGCCCATGCGGGTCATGGCGCCGGTGGTGATCATGTTCAGAATCATCTTCTGGGCGGTGCCTGCCTTCATGCGGGTGGAACCGGAGATCACCTCAGGGCCAACATCGGCCACGATTGTAATGTCGGCAGCAGCCACCAAAGGCGTTCCCAGATTGCAGGTGACGGCGGCGGTGCGAGCACCGCGGGCGCGGGCATAGGCCACGGCTGCCACCACATAGGGCGTACGCCCAGAAGCAGAAACGCCGACCACGATGTCCTTGCGGGTGGGGCGGCGGCGAGCAATATCGCGCTGTCCAAGCTCTTCGGAGTCCTCATTGACTTCAACGGCCGAGGCCAGAGCCTTGGGTCCGCCCGCCATGATGTACTGAATCATCCCAGGAGCCGTGGAGTAGTTAGGCGGGCACTCGGAGGCGTCGAGCGCGGCGATACGGCCGCTCGATCCTGCGCCCACATAAATCAGACGGCCACCGTCACGGAGGCTGCGCGCCACCTGATCGATAACCTGGGCAATCTCCGGGAGGGCCTTCTTCACCGTTCCCGCCACCTTGGCATCTTCATGATTGATGATGCGCGCAATTTCGACGGCGGATTTGGTGTCGAGTCCCTGGGAGGCCTCGTTCTGACTTTCCGTTGTAAGTTGCTGCAGCAGCGAAGCCTGGTCGTTCTTGTTTTGCGTACTATGGGTGCCGGGCATTTCCTGCGTGGTGGAGCTGTTCAGCATTGCGTCTGTCCCCATTTTCGATTGTAGCCGCAAACCCTGCAAGAGCGAAGTTTTTCTGCTATCGCCTCAAACAAAACCACTTAAGGGTAATTGATTTTTGTTACTCCAAAGTCATCCGCAAAGCATTATGAAACGCTGGCCTTACCTGCCGGATGGCCTGATTCTGGCGGTCAGGCCAGGTTCGATTGGTCAACAGAACAGCAGCAATCCGGGCATCAAGGTCAATCCACAGCGAGCAACCACTGAAACCCAGGTGTCCGATAGAGTGCGGTGAGAAATACTGCCCGGCCGAGGAGTTCTCTGAAGGCGTATCCCAACCGATGGAACGAGAGCTTCCGGCGGGCGGCTGGCGCTGGGCAAAGGTCTGCACAGTTGCAGCCTTAAAAACACTGGTCGCCGCGGAATCGAGCGCGCGCAAAACCTCCTGCGCAAAACGCAGCAGGTCAGGCACGTTGCTGAACAAGCCAGCATGGCCGCTGACGCCGCCCAGAACCGAGGCGTTTTCATCCTGCACCTCACCCTGAATCAGGCGGTGGCGGAACCACGTGTCCTGTTCGGTGGGAGGAATATGAGCGCGCGCGGAGTGTGCCGGGCGAAAACCGGTAGACCGCAGAGCCAGCGGCCGGAAGAGCTCACGGACCAGAAAGCTAGCCATGCGTTCGCGCGCCAGCAGTTCCAGCGCCTTGCCGAGCAGAATATAGCCGGGATCGGAATACGCTGCTCGCGCCTCCGGTTCCGCCTCGAGAGGCAGATCCAGACAAGACTTGAAGAGCGCGGCCGGTGTGCGCAGAGTACGGAAAAACTCCACATAAGCCGGCAGACCCGAGTTGTGCGCCAACAAATGACGAAGTGCCACGCGGCGGGCAGGCGAGCCGGTGGGGCGACCTACGATAAAACCGGGCAACAAGTCTGCCACCAGGGCATCCAGATCAAGCTGGCCGCGCTGATGGAGCAGCATGGCCATGGCCGTGGTCGCCACTACCTTGGTGACGCTGGCCACGTCAAAGACGGTGGCGGGCAGAACCTGCGGAGAGTTGTCTTCGTAGGTAAAGCGACCCAGAGCATCGGAGAGCAAAATCTGATCTCCGGCAAGGACTCCGAAGGCGCAGCCGGGAAAGGCGCGGGAGCCAACAGCCTCTTCGAGGACGCTGTAAACGGCGTGGAAGCGGTCACGAGACGGGGTGGCGATGTCAGCTTGCAGAGAAGACATATCCTGTTTTCGTCCTTGACCCATGGTAGTCCCGTAGCAACCGCCGGGGATTTCCCGCGTCTCACTTTGAGAACAGTTCCGGGGCTCAGGTCGTAGAATCTGGGACGCAGGGCAGGGAGGACAAGATGGACATCGGCAACAGAATCGGGTGGGCAAGCGGTTTTCTGGCCATGGCGATGGCCTGCGGAAGCATTCTGGCGGCACAGGAGCCGGTCTCCCCACCCGCCGCGCCGGAAGCCCGGAAGAGCTATACGGTCCCGGCTGGAACCAAGGTCTTGCTGCAACTTAAGAGCGCCATCAATACCAAGTCGGCCAAAGCCGGCGACGCCGTCTATCTGGCATCGACCTTCCCGGTGGTGGTGGGCAACCGCGTGCTGATCCCCGCCGGCGTCTATGTGCAGGGCGTGGTGGACCGCGTGACGCGGGCGGGACGGGTCAAGGGCAGGGCACAGCTAGACATGCACTTTACCTCGATCATTTATCCGAATGGCAGCGTGGTGGAGATTCCCGGCGTGATCAACAGCCTGCCCGGCGCCAAGGATCGCACAGTAAGCGGCGATGAGGGCACCGTAGAGCAGCAGGGCAACAAGGGCCGGGACGTTGGTCGTGCAGCCGAGGCCGGAATGGCCGGAACGCAGATTGGAGCTATTGCCGGAGCCGCCAGCGGACACGTGGGCCGGGGAGCACTGATCGGCGGCCTGGGTGGCGTGGCTGCCGGTGCCGTGGTGGCGCTGTTTACCCGCGGAGACGACCTGAATATTGAAACCGGCACCCCGGTGGAAATGGTCCTGCAACGCCCCCTGATTCTGGTGGAAGAGAACCTGAGTCCGGCAGCAATCGGAGGCACCCAACCCGCGTTGATTCCCGCCGCCGATCAGCCCAGGCCCATAAAGAAACCCGCACGTGCAGAAATTCTTTGTCCACCGGGCGGACTGGGCTGTGAGACCTAGCGATTCCGTGTAATCTGGAATCAACATGCACACGGATCCCGAGACGCCCATGGCCACAGAAGAGCATCCGGCGGCGGCGCCCACAACGGCAGCAGCAGCAACCACCCGCGAAAGCGGCGCCGGCTTATGGTTACGCGACCTGGTAATTTCGGCGGCGGCTTCGATCCTGATCATCACATTCCTGTACCAGCCCGTGCGCGTGGAAGGCACCTCGATGCTGCCTCGGCTGGAAGACAGTGACCGGCTGTTCATCAACAAATTTGTCTACCATTTTTCCGCTATTGAGCGCGGCGACGTGGTGGTCTTCCGCTATCCGCGCGACCCGGAAAAGAGCTATATCAAGCGCGTCATTGCCGTCCCCGGCGACCGGCTGCGGATTGATCATGGCAAGGTTTGGCTGAACGGACGACGGATGGAAGAGGACTACGTTCCGGAGTTGTACCGCGATACCCGCTCCATGGCGGAAATCGTGGTCCCCAGCAACGAGTTCTTCATGATGGGCGACCATCGCTCGATCAGCTCCGACAGCCGCGAGTTCGGCCCCGTCGAGCGGAATTTGATCTACGGCAAAGCCTCATTCGTCTACTGGCCCACACGCGACGCCGGCCTGGTCCGCTAGGCACCTGGCACCTGCGGTGCGGCAGACGCCTTCGGCTCCTCCGTGCCAGCCTGCATCCGAATCCTTGTAAGACAAGACTTTGACATCAAGCAGAAAGCGCCCTTCACAGGCGCTTTGTGCCATTGGCGAATCTCCCAGCAGGCCTACCGCGCGTAGTACCCCGTACGGGCGCGCACGGTATAGGTTGAATCAGCCGTGGTGATCTGCACACGGCGGAACGATCCATCGCGCTTGCGGTTGGTGGAGTGGTAGCCAATGTAGTAGAGCGAGCGCAGATCCTCGGCAATCTGGTCAAAAACTTCGTTGAGATTGACGTGAAGCGCATCGTAATCCTGGCCGCCGCTTTCCAAGGCCAGATGCCGCAACGTGGTCATCCCTTTTCGCGCATTCGAGGTAGAGCGTTCCTTCTCGTCCGTGTAGCGAATGGCGTAGATCAGAGTGTCGTTTTCGCGGGCCGCATCGATCGCATCCAGCAGATCGTGCGCGCTGGAGTTCTCCTCGCCATCGGTAAACAGGATCAGCGCCCGCCGACGTCCTTGCGCCGCCGCCAGCCGCTCATGAATGCCGTGATAAACAGCATCGAACAGCGCCGTACCGCCTTCACGCTCCTCCGCGGCAAACTCCGGGAACTTGCGTTCCCCGTGGTCAAAGCGCTCCAACCCATCCATGACAGCGTCAGGATTCGCGGTGAGGTCGTTGGTCAAGCGCAAATGATTGCCGAAGCAGATGGTGAAGACCTGATCGTTGGGGCGGAGGATGGAGTGGAGGAATTTTCCAATGTCCTTGCGATGGCGCTTGTAAAAATGGCTCTGGCTGTCGCTCATGTCCACCACCAGGCCCAGGGTCAGCGGCATATCCTGCTCTTTGCCAAAAAAGGCGATCTTCTGGGGTGCGCCGTCCTCGTTGACCTGGAAGTCCTCCTGCGTGAGGCCTTTAACCAGTGCGCCGTCGGGCCGGCGCACGCTATAGGTGAAGTTGGCCAGATGCACTTCACTCTTAAGGATGACCTCAGAAGCCTCCTGAGCCGGAACAGTAGAAGGCATAGCCAGTCCGGCCAACAGAAGACAAAGGGCCGCTCCGGGGCCCGCAAACATGTTCTTCATCATGCTCCTGCAATACGAACTGCCCCCTTCTCCGGTTCCCCCGGCACAGGAATTTCGCCAGGGCATTCCCATACCCCCTAAGAAACTGCTAAAATCTATTGAATCCACTCCTTTGGAGAGGCGATGCAGGCTATCTTAGCGCTCGAAGACGGGCGCATCTTCCGTGGCCACGGCTATGGACACCCTGGGGAATGCCAGGGAGAAGTCGTTTTCAACACTTCCCTTACCGGTTATCAGGAAATCGCCACCGATCCCTCCTATGCCGGACAAATCGTCGTTCTCACCAATCCCCAAATCGGTAACTACGGAACCAATCAGGCAGATAACGAGTCGGCCAAGCCCTACATCGAGGGCCTGATCGTGCGCGAATTCTCGCCTATCAGCTCCAATTGGCGGTCTGAGCAAGTGACCGACGAGTACATGGAGCGGTACAAGGTTCCCGTGCTTGCCGAGATCGATACCCGTGCTCTGGTGCGTCATTTGCGTACCTATGGGGTGATGCGCGGCGTGATTTCGACCGACGTTTCCAATCCGGAGGCGCTCGTCCAAAAGGCCCGCAACATCCGCAAGATGGACGGCACCGACCTGGCTCAGGTGGTCACGACAAAGTCGATCTACACCTTCGACAAGTCGATGACGCTGAACCAGACCGGCGACCCGCTGCTGACTCAGGTAGCAGAGCGTCCGGAACTGCATGTGGTGGCCTACGACTTCGGCATCAAGCACAACATCCTGCGCATGTTGGTCCGCGAAGGATGCCGTGTCACCGTGGTCCCGGCCAACACCAAGGCGGAAGATGTTCTGGCTCTCAAGCCCAATGGCGTCTTCCTGTCGAACGGTCCTGGCGATCCGGAACCGGTGGACTACGCGGTCAAAGCTATCCAGAAGATTCTGGGCCGTGTGCCGGTCTTTGGCATCTGCCTGGGTCACCAGTTGACGGGCTTGGCCTTGGGTGGACGTACCTACAAGCTCAAGTTCGGCCATCATGGCGGCAATCATCCGGTGAAGAACAACCTCACCGGCAAGGTGGAGATCACCGCGCATAACCACAACTTCGCTGTCGATCCGGACTCGATCAACGCGAATGAGGTGGAGCTGACGCACGTGGATCTGAACGACAACACGCTGGAAGGTCTGCGCCACAAGTCGCTGCCTTTGTTCAGCGTGCAGTACCACCCCGAGGCTGCCCCCGGGCCGCACGACTCCAACTACCTGTTCCGCGATTTCCGCAACCTGATGGAGGAGTGGAAGGGATGACCTCAACGGCAACAATGAGGACGATGATCAAGAGACCAGCGGGGCCCCGGCTCCGCTGTTTTTTGGGATAAACAAAACCTGTTGAGCGCTCTGGCTGTCAGAAGGTTTTGAAAGGGCACGGCTTCAGCCGTGCCACTCAGAGTGAAAGAGAGTCATCGGGCTTTAGCCCCTGAGGGATGTTTTGCAGAACATTCCCTCGACAACCAAGCAAAACCATCTGCCTCACCGCAGGTGGCTAGCCCTTGAGGGATAGTTTTGAAACCTGCACGCGAGCACGCAACAAACAACGCGCAAACGTACTTCGTTACGGCGAAGACGTGGGAATCACGCGCGCTGTTTTGTGCTGAACCGTGGGCCAGACTCTTCTTTCAAAATCTGCTTGCGCACAGGAATGCCTATCTTCTGCATGAGTTTGTATTGATGCCGGACCACTTTCATTTGATGATTTCGCCGTTGATCCCCCTGGAACGCGCTGTCCAATTCGTCAAAGGTGGTTTTTCCTTCCGTGTGAAACGCGAATTGGGCTCGAACGCAGAGATATGGCAGCGCGGTTTTTCAGACCATCGGATGAGGGATTTTGAGGATTACCGGAAGCACCTTCACTACATCCACCTGAATCCGGTAAAGAAACACTTGTGCGAACAGCCGGTGACGTATCCGTACTCCTCGGCGTATCCGGGATGGAGGCTTGACCCCATCCCGCAGGGGCTAAAGTCCGCGAATCGAGTTGGAGCCGTTTGCGGCACGGATGAATCCGTGCCCTTTCAAAGCGATCCAACCCCGACGCACGTGACCTGATTCAGGCCTAAATCTGATGGACGGGGTGATTCCCGGAGATTCAATTTTGGGCGATGTGCGGTGCGGATGATTCCGAGCCCTTCAAAACCCAACCAGCTACGACCAAGAAGAGACAAAATGCCACGCAGAAACGACATTCAGAAGATTCTTGTGATCGGCTCGGGGCCGATTGTGATCGGTCAGTCAGCCGAGTTCGACTACTCGGGCACGCAGGCTTGCAAGGCCCTCCGTCAGGAAGGCTATGAGGTCGTGCTGGTGAACTCCAACCCAGCCACCATCATGACCGATCCTGAACTGGCCGACCGCACCTACATTGAGCCGCTCACCACGGCCTATGTGGAGGAGATCATCCGCGTTGAGCAGGAGATGCTCGCCGAGCAGACCCGGGCTGGCAAGCCAGCGGGCAAGTTTGCACTGCTGCCCACCGTGGGCGGACAGACCGCGCTCAATCTGGCCGTCGATCTGGCCGATGCCGGCATCCTCGACAAGTACGGTGTGGAGCTGATTGGCGCCAAGCTCGAAGCCATCAAGAAGGCCGAAGACCGCCTGCTCTTCAAGGACGCGATGCAGCGCATCGGCCTTGAGGTCTCGAAATCGCAGCTCGTAAACAACCTGCGCGACGGCATGGACTTTGCCACCAAGCTCGGCTACCCGGTACTCATCCGCCCCAGCTTTACGCTCGGCGGCTCCGGCGGTGGCATTGCCTACAACCGCGAAGACCTTCTGGAGATTCTCTCCCGCGGCCTGGACCTCTCGCCCGTGCATGAGTGTCTGATTGAAGAGAGCGTGCTCGGCTGGAAGGAATACGAGCTGGAGGTGATGCGCGACCTCGCCGACAACGTCATCATCATCTGCTCCATTGAAAACTTCGATCCCATGGGCGTGCACACCGGCGACTCCATCACCGTGGCTCCCGCGCAGACGCTCACCGATCGCGAGTACCAGAAGATGCGCGATGCGGCCATTGCCGTGATGCGCGAAATCGGCGTGGAGACTGGCGGATCGAATGTGCAGTTTGCCGTCAATCCTGCCGACGGCCGCATGACAGTCATCGAGATGAATCCGCGTGTCTCGCGAAGCTCCGCTCTGGCCTCTAAGGCCACCGGCTTCCCGATTGCCAAGATCGCCGCCAAGCTAGCTGTGGGTTACACCCTCGACGAGATTCCCAACGACATCACGCGCAAAACTCCGGCCTGCTTTGAACCGACCATCGATTACGTCGTCACCAAGATTCCCAAGTGGCAGTTTGAAAAGTTCCCCGGATCGGATGATGTACTCGGACCGCAGATGAAGTCGGTCGGTGAAGTAATGGCCATCGGCCGCACCTTCAAGGAATCGCTGATGAAGGCCTGGCGCGCGCTTGAAACCGGCAAGAAGACTGGCGCTGAAGTGCTGGAGCCTCGCCGCTTGACGCAAATGCTGGTCACTCCGCGCCCCGAGCGTCTGGCTTACATTCGCTACGCCTTTGAGCGCGGCCTGAGCGTGCGCGAAGTTGCGCGGCTCACCAAGATGGACCCCTGGTTCCTGCATCAGGTCCGCGAGATCACGCTGGCCCAGGGCACCATCGCCCACACCACGCCCGACGCCATCACGGAAGACGAGCTGCGCCGCCTGAAGCGCCTCGGACTGAGTGACGAGCGCATCGCCGCCGAGTGGAAGCTCGAAGGCCACGACGGCACAAAGCAGGTGAGGGAACTGCGCGAGTCCAAGGGCGTGAAGCCAGTCTTCAAGCTGGTCGACACCTGCGCCGCCGAGTTCGAGTCCATGACGCCCTACCTCTACTCCACGTACGACGAAGAGGACGAGGCGCCCGCCACCGACAAAAAGAAGATCATCATTCTCGGTTCTGGTCCCAACCGCATCGGCCAGGGCATCGAGTTCGATTACTGCTGCTGCCACGCTTCTTTCGCGCTCAAGGACGACGGCTTTGAGACGATCATGGTGAAC